>B570J29627_1000001_pt1 | contig 49949 bp, 63 predicted proteins | sample LakMenEpi13Sep09_FD_29627 | JGI IMG/M metagenome (IMG submission 29627)
TACACTAAAAAGAGTTAGTTTAATAGTCAATAAAGTTATAAATAACTTTGAAAAACCAATTAAAGAAACTTTAAAATTTAAGGAAAAAGTTGAGTTTGAAAATAGAATTTATTTTTATAAAACAACTACAGCAAAAACTTTTGATAATGAGAAAGCTAAAAAACAGTTAAAAGATTTAGATTTTGTTTTAGAAGACTTCGAGAAATTACAAACTAGAAAAACTTTGACATCAGAAATTAAAAAATAACTATGCCCATAGCAATCAAACTTTTAAAACAATATTTACAAAAAAAGTTCGGTGAAGATCCCGAGCTAACAATTCTAAAAAGGCAACTCGCAAATCTAGAAAAACTTAAAACACCAAAAAACACTCAAATAACTTTTAAATTATAAACTTATATGCCAAAAAAAACACTACCAACTAAAATTTCAAAAACAGACTTTATTACCAAATTAGGCTATGATTTAGGAATACCTAAAACCCAAGCTGAAATAGTCTACAATACTTTTACTGATAACATAATTGAACACATAGCAAGCGGAGAAATTGTCAATCTTACAGGGTTTGGCAAGTTTTATCCAATTACTAGAACAGCAAGAAATGGAGTTAATCCTCGCACTGGTAAAAAAATCATAATCAAAGCTAAAAAATCCGCTGGTTTCAAACTAGGCAAGGAATTTAAAGACAAAATTTTAAGTAAATAACTATTATGTCTAAAGAAATTAAATCAATCAAATTCAAACAGGTAAGAATAATAGAGACAGAGCCGAATGCGAAAATAAGCGATCACGGAAAGTTCTTTGCAGTTCAAAAAGAAGGTTCAGAAATACCCGACTACTGGGTAGGTAAAGAATATGTGGACAGTATAAAATACAAAACCCCAAAACTACTAAAAAGAGCTGATGGAAGTTTGATTAGCGAGCCAAAGGAGGGGACAAAAGTGATTGGAATATTCCATTGCAAGGGTGGTTTGGAAACCTACACTGACACCTTTACAAAAATAATGTTAACAGCTCTTAGGTTAGGTAACACATATTTACCAGAAGACAGAGAACTTGCCGAAAAAAAAGCTAAAATGCTTACAAAACAGCTTGAAATTACAGTTGAAATAGATAGATTGAATGCTGAACAGCAATTTATAATAGATAAAAATGATTATTCAAAATATCAATATTATCTTAATACAGATGAAAGTGGAACTGTTACATATTTTGCATACCACCCCAAAACTCCCAAAAATACTCAGCTATTGAGTGCAGAAACGACAAAAACAATCTTAGCAAAATACAGCCAAGACGAATTAAAACAATACTTAAAAATTATAATTTAAAAAACTATTTTTATATGCTCCAAAAACAACAAAAACAAAATATCTTTGAAGTAACTACAGCAATTTCAAACTGTGATTATTGCATTGAAAGAATACAGCTTGCTATCAATTCGGACGATTATCAAGCACTAATAAACGATTTTGACACCAACATTGTTTTTCTTCAAGACAAAGAGTTTGCCAAAGATTTAATCTCAAAATTTGAAAAAGCTAAAAGAATCAGAAATGAGAAAGTAGCAAAAAGAGCAAAGCCAAAAGCTACAAAAGATTTAAAATTAACCTTCTATGATATGTATGAATACAATTAAAGAAAATCTACAAATCATTTTTTTCGGAACTTTGCTAGCAATACTCTTTTTTATAATAGAATTTTTTACAATTTATATAAACTTAAACTTTTAAACAAAAATATGACTAAAACACATCTTCAAATAAATAACATAATTTATTCTGTAGCTGATTTTGTATCAGTTAATATGGAAAATTACACTTATAACAACTTTTTAATTTATGAAATCACAATTAAAAGAATAGAAAATAAAGATGACATTATGATTACTGTTACAAATAACACAGACACAAACTATAGCAACTACTTTTTAACCGAAAATCCTAAAAGATATGCTGAATATTTTACCGAAATAATCCAAGAACTAATTTATAACTTTAGATCTAATATTTATGTGATTGATAATAATTTTAAAACTTTAAAATAAACCTTATGCCAAAAACAAAACTTTATAAAAATGAAATAATTAACAACGGCTTTTCTGGCACAAGCTATATAAGAACAGAAAAATTGGAAGACGAAATGAACCCAAATTTATTTAAATATCTAATAACTTTATTTAAATTTTTAATAAACAAATAACAAAATATATGTCCGTAGAAACCATTTTAAAAATACAAAAAACACAAGATACAGCAACTTTTATTTTTCTTTTATCGTTAGTAACTTTTCTTTTAATAATGCTAATTATAGTATTTAATAAAGAAATAAACATTTCAAATCAACGATTAGAAATTTGCAAATCTATTTATGGTCAAGATTATACAGAAGTTAGAGGTACTGAATGTTACGACCCTGTAAGAATGCAAAGTAAAGAAATTCCTAAAAATTAAATTAACTTTTTATGTCAGAAAATAACAAATATATAATGTCTCAAACTACACAAAAATTAACAAAAATTCTTAATTCTCTCAACTTTTTTTATGCTCCGTTCTTGTTGAGTATGGCTACTACTAAAATATTGTCAAGATATTTCCCAGAATACATAAAACTAATTTTAATATCTGATATTTTTAAAAATCTTTTTTTTATAATATTTTTCAGTTTGCTTTTTAAATTTGTAATAATTGGATCAATAGATTTTTTACAGAAATCAGAAAATTCCTAAAAATTAATTAAACTTTTATGTCAAAAACAAATAATAAATATCCGTTACCAGTAATTTTATTAGCTGGAATAATTTTAATCGGCTTTGGTTATTCTATAGCTACTCCAAATACTAATACAAACCAAACAGAGACCAACCCTCCAGCCCTTGCAAGCGGAATAGTAGATGAAAAATCTAGCTTCTCAAGTCAAGCTAGCGAACCACCAAAACAAACTGAAATAATCAAACAATCAACAACAATAGACAAACAAGAAATCATCACCAGAATCACATACTTTTTCAAAGAAAAAAATAGTCCATTAACAGAAAAAGAAGCAGAAACTTTTTTTGATTTGGGGGTAAAATACAAAAGACATCCTTATTCTGCTGTAGCTGTAGCCTTTGCTGATAGTTCTCTTGGTCGGAATCTTACAACTCCTTATAACTTAGGAAATGTAGGCAATACTGACAGCTGTCCGACTTGTCAAGCCTTTACTAGCTGGAACGAAGGAATAGAGGCAATTTACCAAACCTTGACTAATCAATATTTAGGAAAGGCAAGCAAACTTTGCCACCTATCAAGGGGAGGTTGGCAGTTTTGCCCCGAAGGTAAAACAATAAACAACGGCAAATTTTATGCTAGTTCTATTACAAACTGGGACAACAATAGCAACTATGCGATGAGCTGGTTAATGAACTCAGCTTTTAGCAGAGAATTTTCAATTTTAATCTAAAAAATATGCAATGGAAATATAAAATAAACGGAATAAGAGAATTTATAAAAAACGAAGACAATCTTAGTCTTTTTAACCAAATTTTGTTAGAATTAAAATTTTTGCAAAGATATTTTCCTGACAACACAGAATTTGAAGAACTATTAGACCATTTTGACTTTGCTAGAGACACTTTAACAATGTCTAAAGAAGAATTAGAAGAATATGAACTATCAGAAAGAGATCTGAAAAATGTGTACAATGGTTATCTCAAAGAACTATACGACTTTGCAGATGAAGAAAGAATATGGATAAACTTTTAATCTAAAAAATATATGACCAAATCAATTTTAATAATATCACTTTTAATTTTTGTATTTTCTTTTCCGATAACCACTTTTTCTTATGATGGATTATTAGATAAACAAAGTATGGATTTAAACAAAGCCTGTAACAACCAATATAAAAACGAAGGGTATAATTCTTTATATCAATATACACCTGACCATAAAAATCCTTGGAGCTGGGAATGTCGCAGATTAGACAACCAAAAAACAGTGGGAGGAATAGATTTATATAAGTATTGCCAAGAAAAATCTTGGGATAATCTAACCTACTTTTTAATTGGAGATACAGCATACGATTTTGTGTGTGCCAAAACTTGCTATAATGTAATTACTATAGAATCTCAGACTAAAAATGAAATTAGACCTATAATTATAGGAAAAAATATATATAATCAAAATGTTTTAATTACTGAATATATCCATATTTTAAGTAATGGAGAACAAAGAATATCAAAACATAAAGAAAATATAAATAATTGTATAAATTAATTTATAATTTATGACCAACCTAACAAAATTTAAAGAAAACTTAGTCAAAAATGGCTATAATAAAAGTGGAGCAAGTATATTTTACACTGAACTTTACCAAAAGTGTGTAACAGACAAAAAAGGCAAAAAATACTTTATTGACTTTCAGCAAAAAGCATTTCCCAAAGAATACGACGAGGGTTGTTTTTTTAGCTTAGATTGTCAATTTAATACAAATATTGGTGATAAGAAAATAACAGTAGATATTTCAAGCAATCAGTGGTTTAATACTGATGAAGAAAAATACCAAGATTCGTTTTTTCCAGAGTTGGAGGAGATAGAAAAATTTGTAGAAAACATATGGCAATTTTTAGGTAAAAACTACTATGAAAACTTTTAAATAAATAATATGACCAAACACACACCATTAGAGCTAAGAAACCAAACAGCAAAAGACTTTTTAAAAAGTGGAGTAAGTGAATATCAATTTGCAAAAAACCTACCTATATCAAGGCACTCACTAAGAAATTGGGTGGTAGATTACAAAAAACAAGAAGAGATTAGAAAAACCAACCCGCACAAAATCAATGTCCCTTATACTGGTAGAATATTAGAAATTGATCAAGAAGCTAATAAGACAAAAAAACTATTCTTTAGGTTGTTAGATACAAACAATCTTGACGAAAAAGAATACAAAGAATTATCTGAAAAATACAAAGATTACAGCCCAGAAAGTCCTATAAAAACTGTATTAAGCTGTTACGACCCAAATTGGAAAGCTGACAATTTAATAGCTAGCTGGTATAAAAACAATATTATGACTATTTTAAATAATAATAAGTAAAATTTTGTATGATAAATTTATTGATAAATTTCTTAACAATACTCCTAATAATATTCCCTAGCTCTATCTTATTTGGGATGGGCTACACAATAGCAACAAAAGATAATTTTATGGCTGGATTGCTTATAATGAATGTGACGGTAGCTTATACAATTGCAATGTTGATAGAATCTCTAGACATAAAACAACAATAAGTAAAATTTATGTCTTTTTTAACAGAAAATTTATTAAAATAATTTTATGAAAAACCTTGATGAAAAATGGAAAAAAGCTAAATTTTTGTGGAAGATTGACTGGGATAATAAAATCATTCAAAAGTTCATAAATGATAAAAGAAGATCAACTTACGAAGATATTTTATATGGCACTAAGTTATTTTTTAATTTAACATCTGCAAAAAGACACATCAAAATAATTGGCGGAGTTTCCACCCCTGACGGGCATTATCACTCAACACCCAAAGTAGAAGAATTTAAAATTATCAAAAATTTATTAAAATAATTATTATGCTAGAAAAAATATATGTTTTTGCTATTTCTAATAGCGGTATTGGTCAACAATATGTGGCTGTTAAAGCTGAAACTGGTGAAATAATTACTACTCATTTTTGCAGTAACTTTAACTGGGCAAAAGTAGATTTAAGTAGAGTCAAAAAACTAGACAACGAAGTAATATTTTTAGAATTTGAAAATTTACCACCTCAAGAAGTTATAAATAATATTTTAGATTTCTACAAAGTAGGAAAAGATATATATAAATCAAAATTATACGAAGGAGAACCTTACCTAATAAAAATTAAAATAGATTGTATAAATTACCTTGACAAAAACTAAAATAATTTATGTCTAATACCTACCAACTAACCAAAAAAATTTACGAACTCCTACCACAAGTCAAAGACAAATACGGCTTGAAGTTTGAGGTTGAATTTAAAAAAATACCAACTAACTTTTTAATTTGTAAATTCTGCGAGCATTCAGCAGAAAAAGAATGTTTTAAAATTAAACCAACTGGTTTTGGATTTTGCCCAAATTGTAAAAAAGAAGGTGATTTCATTGCTAAAGATTTTGATTATCAGTATTGTTTTGAAATAAAAGAACCACAAATCCGCCAAATCTTAGTTGGTTTGCAGGAGATTTTGGGAGAGAATCCAATTTATAAATCAAATTCTGTAAATACATTTATTAAGCGAGAGCAAAACAAAAAACATACGACACAAAAAGCAACTAACTATGAACAAATTGAAGAATGGTTTTACTTTGGTTTCCATGATAATGTTTGCTGTCAAGACTATACTTGCTTTAAATTAAAAGAATACCCTTTTTTAAAACTAGCCCCAAAATCCCAAGACGAAGCCCTTGACGATAAATGGCTGAGACCAGTAGAGGAAAACGGCAAATATACAGGTCAATCACTCTTTAACCGAGAACCCGTGACAGTTCTTCACGAGTTGGTAGAAATTTTAGAAAATTTATTGGAGCAGGCTATATTGACACAAAAACTAACCAAGTATTTATAAATTTTGACACAAAAAGCTATTTAGTTTTACCTTGACAAAAACTAACTTTTACTTTAAAATAAAAAAGATTACACGGTGTATTCACTGGGTATCAGTTTAGAGTAGCTGTAGGTTTGAATCCTTAAATTATTTTAGCTTTTTGAAGTGTAGCTCAACGGTGAGAAAGGTTATAATAGCTGTTCAATCTTGTAAAAGTGCCCAACAGATGTTTTTTAAAAAATTACATATGCAGGTTCGAATCCTGCCACTTTAAAAAGTTTTATACCTGTCTTATAGTGAAATCTGTGTCCTTATACAGCGAAAAGTATTTTTCTTAGCTATCAGACGGGTTTTGTAAATTATATATAGGAGTGGCTGAAAAGCAACGGCTTATCACTTTGTAATATTTAGACCGACCCAGCAATGCGGCTAACGAATATCGGTTGAGTGCCTCCTATATATAGCATATAAACATCTTGACAAAAACTTAAAACTATCCCAATCTAAAAAAGTAAATTTATAATAGGATTTACAAGTGTTCCACCCTTAGACAAGGTGGTTTTTTAGTGGGCTATGATTTTACAATTTGGTAAGGAGTGTCTTTTACAACTTCGCAAGGTTTTATAACTTCGTAAGAAATATTAAGATACTTAGTCCTATCTTTTCTGATTAATTTATATTCTTGTTCAGAATTATCCAAATTTAAATTTTCTATAAACTTGTTCTTTACTTTTTTCCCATCACGGATACTAAGACAAAAACTGTCAAATACGACACTATAAATAGTAGATGTAAAAGAATCTATATCTTGTTTTCCAAAATAACCAATTTCTAAATCTAGTTTTTTATTATTGCACTTTCTATCAGGAGTAAAATGTAACATAAAAGGTTGCTCTTTAGCTTTTAACAAAACTTTTTTGATATTATTGTAGTTTATTTCGTCTTCGTCTAAGATTAGTTTTAAATTAATAGTCTTCATACTAAAGATTAATTAAACAAATAATCAATTATAACTCAACTACTGTCAAGGTAATTTTATCAACTCCACCCTGTGAATAAAGACTAATTTCAATTATCAAAGCTGTGATTATCATATCATCAATATTTTTAAAAGTAATTCTCTTACCAATTCTAAGCTCTGGATTAAATAAAACATCTAACTGATATTTTTTCTTTTTTTCTCCCCATTGATTAACTAAACTTGCCAAAGTTTGTCCTCCTACTTGGTATTTTTTATCAATTTCTAGCTCCTTTTTAGAATTTTTCTTAATTGAGTTTGTGTTTTTAAACTCTTCAAAATCAAAATTTTCTTGAGTAACTGGCAAAGAAAAAGCATAAATATACAAAGCATACAAATATCTATCATCACTATTATTGTTTTTTAAAGTGATTGCTATATTATTATCTATGATTTCAATATTCGTGATTGATGTATTAGTATTTGAGTAAGTGTAAGACTGCGGGTCTACTGACACTTGCCACCCTCCCCAGTAAGCCATATCTAAAACTTCTTGATTTTCATAAAGTTGCTCATCAGATTTTAAAAAGAAAGTAGCTGAACTAAGGGCAGGAATTGTATAGTTAGTAGTTTTGTCAAAAAAGTTAAAAGTACCAATCGGAATACTCGTCGGAGCTATAAAATCATAATTTAATTTTACATAATTATACAAAAAATCAGTCGCACTTGTGTCATCTTTATACTCTAAGATTTGATTTGTAGCTAAAGGCAAACTACTTTCCAAAACCGACGGACTATACGAATAACTGTCCCATATTTTCTGCGAATTTCTAGCTACAATTTTATTTGAATAATAATCATATCTAATAACTCCACCGCAGGCTGTAAGTAGCTTTTCTACCACATCACCTACCTTGTCGCTTGGTTTTATCCACCATTTACCGGTGGAGCCTTCAATTCCAATAAAAGAAAAATCTAAATCAATGTCTAAAAAATCATTTGGAAAGGCAAAGTTTAAAATCTTCTTAAGAAAGTAAGTAAAATATTTTTTATCTGGATCTGAAATACTCAAAAAACCCTGCTCATTTACAGCATCGCAATTCCAAAAACTACTTGGGAAACTATCAAAATCAGAAAACTTTTTCTCTAAAAAAACATTTAGAAAATCTTTGACAACTAATTTACTGTCGTTTTTGCTAATATAATTATCTATAATCACACCTTCAATCAAATTTTGGCAGTAATAACTAACATCTTCATCACTACTCACACAGCTTGCTAATTGCACTAAATCGCCTATTTTATAGATTGTATTTATATCAGCTTCAAGTTTAAACAAACCATAATAAACATTTTGGCTTCCAGATGTTGTTTTGGTGATTACTTTCATTTTAGTAATATTTGACCAATTACCAGTGCCACTTTTTGTAAAACTAGCTTTTCGGACTTTAAAAATATTCAAACCATTTTGAAAATCATTAATTGAAATATCAAAGACAGATTCGTAGCTTAGAGTTCCTGCAGTATTCTCAAATCTTAATTTAGAATTAGTAAAGTCAAAAGTAGCTATATTAGTAATAAAAATATCAAATTGAATAAAATCACTATCACTACTTGCCGTCCCGTCCTCGCTTGTATAAGTTGTAGTTTCCACCATATTTTCCAACCCAAAAACTGACAAATCATTTAAATTGTTTCCGCTTTCTGTCCTTTCAATTGTTACAGTATCAGTATTAGCAGTAGTCGTTGCTACCACTTTACGACTATAAATATTGTTTATTTTGCTTGTCTTATCTAAAGTAGAATTTGACCAAGTCTGAAAATTTTCATCAGAAAAATACTTAAAAAGTAAATGCTGTAAATTGATTTCAATACTTGAATCTGTGAACCCAAAAAAGTCTTTACTAAGTTTTGAAGTAAAATTAAAAGTAGTCAAAGGTGCATAACTTTTGAAAGTATATTTATAATCAGTATTAGCACTTTCAGAACCAACCGAAAAGCTAGGAATATCACTTGTAGAGTAAATTTTGTATTTTTGATTTAAATAATTATGAATTTCTAATTGTTGAGTGCTAGTCAAACTACTGTTTAAAATCATTAATTCAGCTATATCTCCGTCCAAAAATTCTCCGTTTCCATTTCTACCCAAAAATCCCCAAGCACCAAAGCCAGTTTGAGCATTTGTAGCCGTTCCGTCCGCCACTCCGTTTAAATAAAAGGCTAAATTTGTCCCGTTGTAGCTATAACTCCCAATATTCCAAGCTCCCGCTGTAATTGTGGTCGTAGATGTTCCTAGATTGACTACTTGAGATTTTACAAAATTCATTTTTCCACCGCCCAAAACAAACTGCATATCAGCAGGAGCCCCACCAAAAAAGCTACCAGTTGACACAGAATTAGCTTTAAAAACTACTATCGCAGATGTAGAATTTGATTGCCAATTTCTAAGGGCATTGTCTAATTTATCACTTCCATCAAACCAAACACTAGGTAAGTTATTAATCTGACTAAGCGAAAGGCTAGGAAACAAGGCACTATTTGACAAATCATCTAATCTAAGTATCCCGTGATTATTAGATTTAAGATTTTTCCACTGTGTTAAAGTTCCAAAATTAGTCAAGCCATAAGTTCCAAAATCTCCCACCCCATAATAAGTCCGATTGACTTCTGTTGATCTAAACCAGTCTTTAAGATTTGACGAATAGCTAGAAGTAGCAAAAAAGTTACTTCCCAAAACATCAATATTTGATAAATTTTCAAGGCTAGGGTTACCGTAAGTTATAGTCAAAGCCTTGCTACTAGCTGGCAAGCTAGGAATTACCACAAAAACCGAAGTGTTTGGACTAGCTGGGTGTTGTACATAATGCTCTAGCAAAGTTGTTCCGTCGTAAATTCTCAAATCACAGAAAGTATAAGCTGATTTATTATTTAAATATAAGTTAAAATGGTCAATCTGGAAACAAAAAATATAATTAGATTTGACAGTTTTCCCAGTATTATTTACAGTTACCGTCCTTTTGTATGGATTTTCTTTGTAAATATTTGTATCAATATTATTATCTAGCTTTCTACTAATCCTAACATTTGGATGAGATTTAGCTATTTGATTTTTAAAATCTGTTATACTAGAAGACATCTGTTTCTTTTATAGTTATTGAAAAACCTTGCATAAAATCATCGCCAAAAGCCATAACTCCCACACCCGAAATAGTCAAAAAAGCAAAGCCAGAAAAATATACAGTCCCGAGAGAATTTTCAATTTGACAATAATAAAAATATGGCTTGTTGCAGTAGCTTTTTAAAGTATTAAATTCAGTAATAGACTTGTATTCATATTCTAATTTTAAGACTTGTTTTTCTTTACCTGTCAATCTAACTACAATATTGTTACTTTGATTTCCTACCTCTTCAATTCTGTTTAAAAACTCCACTGGATACTCCCTTTTTGGTAGTGGCATATCAACTAAAGTCCCGCTTGTTAATCCTATTCTTATTTTTCCAGTAGCCATATTTTTTTATGAAATTTGAAAGCCTTGAGCTTTGAAAATGTTTTTAGTTCTTCTTGCAAATTCTGATATTGTCCTATCGTCTAATAATGCTCCTTGTGCATTGATATTGATTACAATATTTTGATTGTTTGTATTTCCACCGCCACTATTTCCACCTCCACCACCGCTTATCATAGCTTGAGTATCTTTAGCATTTAAGATTTTACCGCTCGTATTTGGCACAAATAACTCTGTAGTTTTATTAAAGCTACCATCTCTATTTTCACCTACCGCATAGACTTGACCAGCGGTTACATTTCCACCACTCGCACGACCAGGAATTTTAAACTCTGGAAGTTTTAAGCCTGACATACTACCTTTTATATCTCCAAACATTTTACTAATTTTATCATAACCCCCAGTAAAAAAACCAATAAAATTATCCCAAGCCTTTTTTACAGTATCAATAGCCCCTTTAAAATCTTCAGTCAAAATTTGAACGGCTGTTTTACCAATTAAAGTCAGATTTTCTATTACAAGACCTATAGCAGACACAATCAACCCAAAAGCACCGACTAAAAGTGTTCCAATCAAACCTATCAAAGGCGAAACCGCATCCCACAACCAAAGGAAAGTGCCGATTGCATTGATCAAAGCAGGCAATAAATCATTTACAAATACCGACCACAACATTTGCAAAGCTGGTATAAGCCAGACTTTCATTTGCTCCCAAATTCTTTGTAAATGGACTTCCCAAACTGGCCATATATTTTTTAGAAAATCATCTACAATCGGTTTTAAATCATCTCCCATTTTTTTGGCTACATCTCCAATAAAAGTCATCAAACCTACCCAGTCAATAGAGTTTATAGCATTTCCAAATTGTGTAAAATCAATTTGACTAACCCAAGTTAGAAGATTTTGAAATAATACACCAATTCCGCCAAGATTAGCATTCCAGATTGAAGTTGTAAAGGCTTCAAAAGTATTCTTAGCTTTGCCAAAAATAGCCTCCAAAGTATTATTTTTTATATTATATTCATCAATAATAGACCCGCTTTCTTTAGTTGCTTTACCAAATTCTTCGGCTGCAATTCTCTGTTTTTCTCCAACCATATCTGTTTTGGTTGCCAACAAAGACATCACTTTTATAGCTTCTTGACTGCCAAGACCTAGCTCATCCATTTTTTTAGCCAAAGCTACAGGGTCATCTGCTATCTTTTTAAAACTATCAGCTAGTTTAAGTAGCATATCATTCGGACTTGCTTTATACAAATTTTTAAAAGCAATTTCAGACAATCCAAGCTGTTCAGCAAAAACTTTTGATTTTTCTCCAGCTGTTAGAAATATATTAGTCAAACCACCAGATGAAATTTCTGCAGAAAGTCCCAGCTCTTGCATTGCCGCACCCAAACCCAAAGTCTGAGTAATTGACGGACCCATATTACCAAGTTGTCCGATTCTGTTTGCAAATTCTGCCACTTCTGGACCCGTTGCCGTTCCGCTTGCACCTAAAGTATTAATAGCAGAACCGATTTTAATCATCGCATCGCTGTAAGCCATTCCTGAAGTGTCTTTAAAAAGATTTCTTAAAGTTCCAAGTTTAGTACTTACCTCCTCCGCTCCACCCGAAAACTCATCTCCCAAAGCTACCGAAACCTTGTCAATCGCACCTACAAAAGCTAACAAATCATCTTTAGCTACATTTATAGCTCCACCGATTTTTGCAATTCCTATCAATTCAATATTAGATGTTGATGTTGTTTTTGACAATTGTAAAATCTCATCTCTCAGCCCTCCGACTTCTCCACTAGTCAAATTAGCTGATTTTTGGACATCCGCCATCGCAGACTGTATTTCTACAGCTTTGCTAAAACCCAAACCTAAAAAAGCCAAACCCAAACCACCCACAACCACCGCTCCAGTTTTTGCTACATCACTAATATTTTTTAAGCTATCTTCAAAGAACTTGTTCTTTTTACCCGCTTCATTACTTGCACCTGCCACTTTATCAATAGCCTTTTTGACTTTTTCAATCTCCCCACTTGCCAAATCTTTGGCTTGCAATAATATTTTTAAAACTTGTTCGTTCATATTACTTTTTTTTGCTTTCCATTTCGGCTTTTAGGTTTTGTCCTTCAATTTCGGCTTTTTTATACTGGCGATATTTTAAAATTTCTAAATACGGAATTTCGTAAAATTCTTTTGGACTAATCCCCCAGTCAAACATTAATTTAAAATCAACATAATCAATCGGAACTTCGCCACCGCTTACCTGTGCTTGCAAGATGTTTGCATAATCTTCTCGGCTGACAGGACTTAGATAAAAAAATGTTTTTCAGTAGTATCAAAAACTGTATTATAGTCTTTAGTTGTAAGCATTTCTAACTCTTCTTGGCTGATAAACCAACTAAGTTTAACTAAATCATTTATAACATCAAATTTAGCTTGTTTTTGCTCTTTGACTAGCCCTAAGCCTATCTTCATCATACTTTCCGTTACTTCGCCGTTTTGACTGTTTGTAGTGGTTTGTTTTTCTTCTGTTTTTCCTACATTTTCTAAATGCAAAGAAAGTTTTCTAAAAGTATATCCTGACACAGTTTCAGGTTTGAAATTATAAGTTTTTTCTATTCCGTTTGTTAGTGTAGTTGTAATAGTATTAGACATAGTTTTTACTTATTAGATTAATATGCAGCAGTTGCATTTTGAACGACGGCTTGAACTATCAAACCAGCTGTAAAGTCAAACTGTCCTTTAGAAGTGAATTTCAAAAGTGAAACTCCATCTGGCTCTCTTGTCTCATCAACATTATATAAAGCAGGACTGAGATTGATTGTAAGTTTTGGTCTTAGAGTAGAAGTCCCAATCACTGGTGCTTGAGTATTTTCATAAACTATTTGGAAAGCCTGAGCAACTCCATTTTTACTATCATCTCTCAAAGTATTAGCTTGTGCAGTCAACATTTTCATAGTAAAGGAAAATTCAACCTCTCTATTTAAATCATAAATATTTGTAGGTTCTAAACTTCCCAAGACTTGATTTAATTCAGTCCCATTTTTAAAAGTTATTTCAACTTCGGTTACATCGGATATTGCAGTTGAGCTAGATAATCCCGCAAAAGTGGTTGCAGTTCTTAGAGTAATATGTCTTCCCGCCATATTTGAAAGTGGTCTTGTATAGGCAGGAGTTTGAGCTCCACCAGCAGACTGGACTAATCCCATCATACTAGCTGAATAAGTAGCAAATTCCGCTCCAGCCTTTGCGGAAATAGTCAAATCTCCAATTCTACACCCGTTAGCTTTGAAATAAGTTGAGGCAATCCCACTTTCATATTGATAAAAAGATGTAAAAGTTGGTAGGGTGGTTGTCGTATTAAGCATTGAATAAGTGTGAGTATAAGCTCCAGTAGTTCCAGTTTGCACACTAGACACCGAGCCAAAATTATAAAATAACCAGTCGCCTATTGTATCAGTGTTGAGTATCCCAGCAAATTCGCCAGTTATTGATTGATAACCTAAAATTTGATCAGATAACATCGCCCGACTACCAAAAGCCGAGTTGTCTTCTGCATATTCATTGACAAATTGCATTGTGTTAGTTTGCCAAGGAAACCATTTAAGAGCCGAACTCATAGCTACAGCCTTTGTAGTTTCTTTAGCTATTCCAAAATTAGTTAATCTACCGTGCATAATGTGTTATTTAGTTTTTTTAGTTACAGTTTTTTCAGTTGTTTTTTCATTTTCCAAATATTCATTTAATAATTCCAAAGCCTGTTCGTGATTTTCAGCTTCAAAACTTAAATTAAAATCAGGGAAATAAAACCATTTTTTAGTTGTGGTATTAGACATATTAGCGATAATTATTTAATTTTTTAATAGTAATAGAAAAAGTAAATTGCACGACATTTTCCTGTGGAACATCAATCCTAGTAGCTTTTGAACAGTATAAATCTTCCCAAAATTCCACCCTGTCCCTTGTTTCGCTTATTCTTAACTTTTCTAAAACATTATCTTCTATATTATCCATTAATTGATCAGCGAGACTGTAATTATCCAAAGCTACAAAAACCACCAAATCAAAGTTGTAAGTATCATAGCTTTCAGTATTAGTAATTAGATTGTCATTACTATAATCAGTTCCAGCCAAAAAACAAATAGGAAATAAGTCAGCTGTATTAATTGGATAAATTGACAATTCTAAATTTTGACCAGCAACCTCCACAGTGTCTAAAATACTTTTTAACCCTTCCCTCAATGCTAGTCTAGTTGTCATAATAGTTTTTCAATTTGTTGTTTATAGATTTTTGGTAGTTCTTTTTTACCTTTTTGAATAGCAGGTTTGAAAAATGGACGAGGTTCAAAACCTTTCATTCTTATAACTTTTGGTAATACTCCCCCCCAAGTTGTGTACCAAGCCTTGTGTCCAATCGGTTCTCCTGCTCCTTCTTCAACCCATTTGCCGTAAGCTTTCCCAACTTTTACTTCTACCCCATCACTTTTTTTAGACAAAATTACTGACTGTTTTAATGCTCCAGTTCGTTTATATAACCCTGCTTTTTTTGAATAAACTTCTTTGTCTAAATTCTTTTTTGCTTCAGTTTCAATAACATTTCCAGCCAAAAACAAAGTTTTATCTAAAGCCTTTTGAGTTCCTCCAGCCAGATTATCTAATTTGACTAATAGTTTGCCGTCTTCAACAGTTATTTTCATATTTTAGATTTTAAATTTATTTCATAAAAAGGGTTGAAAAGTGGATTATAATTTTTTAAAACTTTAGTGGTTATTACATATTCCTGATCATTGATTAAAATAGTATCTCGGTTTTTTGGTGTAATTCCTTGTAATTGGCTTACTGGTATTTGACATTTAGCATCATAACCCTTTAAATTACCCGAAAATTGACCATTGTTTTCAATCCAAAAATTAAGTCTAATTTCAAACGGCTCTTGTTTTACATTATCTAAATATTGATGATAATCAGCACAGAAAGGTATATTAGCTTTTGTATTGGTTACTTCAATCATAAGACGGAAAATAAAGGTTTGAAAGTTGAATCGGTGGCAATTTGAAAAGAAAAATCTTGGTGAGTTGTACCAAAACTTACTTTGCTATCTCCAATCTCCGAGCTTGTGATTTCACTAAAATTTTGATTAGAATAGGTTAAATATTTTTTAAGATATTTTATGATTAGACTTTTGATTAAAATAGATAATTGATTTGTAGAATTTGATAAATCTACATAATAGCCAAATTTGGCAGTTAAGGATAAATCACTTGGACATTTTAAAGTTATAATTTTATAAAAATCTTCAAAGTGTGGATGTTTTGATAAAGTATAGTCTGTGGTTAAAACTAAATCTGACAAAGTTCCGTCCTCGTATTCTTGGATAGAAACTAAGTCAAAAAAAGGGAAAGTATAAATACAAGTAGGATAATCTCTATCTTGTGTAATTACTCTAGTTTCCACCTCTGGTAAGTCAAAGACAATACCAAAAGTGGCAAGTTGCCAACGAATATCAATCAACACCTCGTCAACAGTAGAACTGTCTGTGCCAGTCGGTAATTGAGAAATAACATCGTTGGCGGTTAGATACATAGTAATTATGGATTAGTGATTGCTAGATTAGCATAGTTAATACTTGCACCTGTAGCGGTTCCAGTAATAGTAGCTAAAATATAAACAGATGAATATACTCCTACTGTACAGTGAGCAGTCAATATTTCTCCGTCAGTTGTGGAAGTAGAACTTGTAGCTCTAACAATTCCGTCAACTACGATGTCAAACTTGCCATTAGTTGATGAACCTTTGACATAAGTTCCAGAAGCAAAGATTTTTTTTACACCACTAGTAGTAATAGTATCGGTTATATCAGTTGTAACAAGTTTGTTTGCGGTAGCAGTGCCTTCAATCAAACCGATTTGATAAGGGAAAGCACCGTCTAATTTTGAAGTTGTTTTAGTAAATGAGCGAGTAGCCATAATATATATAATTTAATTTGTATTAAGTTAAGGTTAATAATCTAAACATATTTCTAGCTTGATTATCGTTTGCACCAGCTCCAGAACCTACAGCATTTTTGTGAGCAAAAACCATACCTCCGTCAGCATATTCTCTAGCTACGAAAGTAACATTACCTTTTTTGACATTAGATTTTCCGTCATCAGTTATAAGTCTTAGACCTCCTTTTCTAGCTACATAATAGTTAGCTAAATCAACAAGTAAAACTTGGTTAGCAGATAAACCATTTCCAGCGAATAAGAAAGGAACACCTCCAACAGTTCGGCTACCAGGCATAGCATCAATTACACCAACTCTTTTATAGTCGTTAGTTGTATTTTGGACGATAGCTAATTTTGAATAAAAGTCAGTTCTTCTTCCGATAAATACAAAACGGCTTTCTTCTCCTTCAGTTACAGCATTAGGTAAATCCCCTAGACTTCTTAATAAATAGTCAAGATTGTCAGTAGAAGCACCAAAAGCAAAAGCTAAAGCTCCTTCTTGATCGTCTTCAGTAGCTCCAGAACTATTAATAATACCTTTAAATTGGTTTGAAGTATTAGAACCAGCTAAAATATGATGGACATAGCGGTTTTCAATTCTTTTTAATAGTCTAGCTGTATAATTACCCATTAATTCAGGTCTCATAGTTAGCAAAGCATATTCAGTAAAGCTAGTAGAGGCTTGAATTTTGTTATCTGGTAAGATTGAATCACCAGCCCTTGTGGTGTCGTCAGCTTCAGTTCCTTCGTCGTCTTCGTCTAAACTTTCAGCTGTTTGTTCTCCAGAAAATTCGTTTAATTTAAAAGTTTGATTACCGTCGTTAGTTCCTACAGGAATTTGACTAACCCTACTTAAAATAGGAGAATTATCAAAAAGCAAACCATCCAAAACAGGTAAAATAGTTGTTTCAAAAAGTCCACTGATGTCAGTTCCAGCTACTCCTCCAGTAATAGTATAATTTGCCATTTCTTTTTTTTCATCTTCAGAAAAAGATTGGATATTAATTTTAGATCCGTAAGTTTTACTAAAAGACTTTTGAAATTTATCAGCCCAGACAGGATTTGTAGAAGCTGTATCAATCAAACCAGCTAAAAAGTTTTCATCTCTTTTAGCATTTGGTAAGCCAATTTGTTGTCTTGAATATTCTTGTAAATTAGAAAAATCACCTCTACCGATTTTTTCTTTTACATTGTCTTCTTTTGCAAAGTTAAGTAACATATAAATAAATAATAATTAATTTGAGTTGTTTAGTTTAGTATAAAAACTTGGCACGGTAGCAACTTTACCAACATCACCATCGCGATTTGGCTCTTGTTCCTCGTTTGTAGCTTTTGCAAATAAACTTTGAATTTTAGCGATTTTTTCGGCATTTTCTTTTTGTTCAAACTGCTCTAATAGTTTGTCAACTTGACTTACTTTATTTTCAGTTTCCTGATCATCAAATTTCTTTGAGAAGTCTTGGGTGGTTTTAGAAAATTCTAATTTAAGACTTTCTAGTTTTGCTTCAAACTCTGTAGTCAAAGCGGTTTTTTGAGCCTCTAAAAGGGCTTTTACTTCGTTTTCTTGCATAATGTTTTTTAAATTATAAGTTTGATTAAAAGTTTGTATATCTGTTATTCTAGCACCACCAGAACCAGCAACCACACCCGTGAGCCAGCCAAAACCTACCCAGTCAATATTTAAGAAATATCTACCTGAGCCGTCAGCAAATTCTTTTATATCATCAGTATCAATTTCTAATTCCACAGAACCCCCAGTAATTTCAGGTAATCTTCGTAAGAAAGCAGAATCGGTTGACAATACTTTGCCCCAAATCTCGCCGTCTTCTTCCCAAATTTCAGTGAATTTTGTGCTATTACCTAAATATTTATTACCAGTTTCAGCTAAATTATGGTTGAAGTTGTGTAAAATAGAAGTTAATTTGTCTTCATATTCTAATAGCTGTGTAAGTTGAAAATATGCCTTATTTCTATTAACCTTAGAAAAAACAACCAAAGTTATCTCAGCACCTTTTACACCTTCTAAAAAGGTCTCTTTTACACTTGGTGTTTGACTTTTAGTTATTTCACTTGTAAAACTGATTAATATTTTAGACATTAACCTAAACTTGAACAAAGTGTAAGAGTCCGACAATATACGGACTGGCTTTATGGGTAGTATAGTGTTGTGCAACGACATCTTGGAGCAAATCCTGCTCTAGGTTCGCTTTGTCCGCTGGCTTCAAAGTTTTTATTAATATCAATTTTACCTAAACCTTCAAAGGCTTTATGTGCTGGTCTTACCCTCTCGTCTTTACTATTTGACCAAGATTTTTTACTAAATCCTTCATCTTTATACATCGTTTCCCTAGTACCTTCAATAGCATTAGCAATTTCAGTTTCTACAATTAAACTAGCTCTCCTTTCCGTAAAATCAGGTATTATTTCAATCAGTTTTTTAATTATTAAATCTGTACCTTCATTCGCCCAGTCTTTTAAATACGAGTTTATAAGTTGAGTAGTTTCGGCATCCACCCCCTCGTAATCTCCAAGTCCTTTAAGTAACATTTCCGTCCTGTTTTCTATTGCATCCAAGACCGCCTGTGGGTATTCTCCAAAATCAAAATCAGCTTTAAATTTCTTTACTCTTTTATCTTTTTTAAATAAATCAAAACCAACTCCAGCGAAAACTAACAAATCTTTTTTAAGTGCGGGAAAACTGTAAAATGTTTCTAATTTTGGAATTTTGACCTTGCCCGTTTCTTTGTAATTATCTAAAAATTTATTAAACTGTTTTGTAAGTGCCTTTTCAAATTTGCTTTGAAATTTGTCTTTGTCCTCACTTTCTAAAGCTGTCTCAGTGGGAGTTTTGGCAAATATGTTTTTTTTTTGAAAGTCTAAGCTAAAATCATTATTATCAGATTCTTTTTTATCTTCTGGCTTGACATCAATAGTCTGTTTGTCTGTTTCCTGTGCTTGTTTTTCTAAGTCTTCGTTTGGCAAAAAACCTAAAATTTCCCTACCCTCATTTATAGTTAATAGTTTATTTTTTACTAATTCTAAAGTAAATTTATCATTTTCAAGTTTATTCGGGTCTTTATCTTCTACATAACTAACATAAAAAGTCTCAGTAGTATTAATACCCTCTACAATCGGCAAAATCCAGTCGTTAGTCCAGTTATCAAGCTCTATCTCTAAAGGTCTGCCCACCTTATCTCTCTGTGCAAAATTAAAAGTATTCGCATTATTATAGGTAGTATTAGCACCACTTCCAAAGTCTGGAGCTGTCAGACTATATGCCCAAGCCAACCGCTCGGGGGTTATTAATTTAATTAAATCAGTAAAACCAGTCTGTTTATTGTCTTTACCCACCTCAATCACACTGTCTAAACCCTCAATATAACCCAATCTTAAACCGTTTTTAATTCCTGTAAATCCAGCTTTCAAATTATCAAAAAAGTTCTGTAAATGAGTTTTACCTTTGTCATCAACAGTTTGGTCAAACATCTTTTGGTTCATCTCTTCTTTTTTCATCTTCAAAAATATAGTTCCAAGATTTCCGTTTGAAAATAAATGATTGTTAAATTTTATTCCGTGATTTTCTAAGAGTAAAAAACTAAAAGCATTATCTAGTCTTGACGGAGCGACTGGATATTCATTATGAATACTGTCTTTAAAGTGCCAAACTTCAATCCCGTGTTTAAGATTTGATAGCCCTTCAACTTCCCGACCATTTTCTAAATAAGCATATCTATTTTCTTGATTTGCCTTATCAAAATAGACATTATAATTAAAAATACTTTCAATAATTATCTTTTTATTCTTATTAATTCTAGCAATAGCATTACCTTCTTTGGCAATAAACTTGACAATTTTAGCCTCTAAATCTTTGTATTTATGCTTTGTATAAAGTAGTTTATAGACTTTGTTTTTAAGCCTTTCTTTAGCTAATTTATAACTATCAGACCCGTTCTCATTTTCTTTGATATTTACAACCCGACCATTACTACCTACGACGGACTGCCAGATTGATATAATTGAGCAAAATTGAGCATTACTTCTGTCAATATCACTATATACCCGCTTATTTAGAAAGTGCGGAGTGTATGGAGTGTATTTATCGGTAACCTCAGCATAGGAATTTAAAACCCTAAATAAGTCGTCGTTTTTACCAGTTAAAAAATCTGTGTTATCCATAATTTAGTATTATTTTTTTACATAAGTCCACGATACATTCTCATTAGATATCCCCAATAAGAACTGCTAGCAGACAACCTTTCTACATTTGAATTGCTTACATTTGCAACCAAAAAAGTGTCTATTTCAGCTTGATATTTTTGATAAATATACTTTAATATTTTTTCTCCAAATTTAGTTTTTAAAATAGCGATTATAATTTCTGAAATAATTTTTACAAACATATAAATAAATTAGTTTTTAGATTGAAGTTGTTTTTGCTGTAATTCTATTTGTGCTTTTTCAAGTTCCATTTGTTTTTTTGTACCATCATTTAAAATCATAAAAAAAATAAGCAAAGTGATGCAAATAATCCCGACTACTAATACAATCCACCCTCCAAATTCAACTCTTACTCTCTCGCTTGTCTGTGGTCTCATATATACATTTTGATTTGTATTTTGACTATAAATATCAACTTTTTTATTTAATTCTATCAAAAAATCGTGTCCGTTAGGTGCCTTTTCTACAAAACCAACTAAACAATCAACTTTATATTCTAAAACAATCACTTTCTCTTGATTTTCAATAGCTTTTGCTTCTACCAAGTTTAATCTGTCTTCTAGTTTTTTAATCCACTCATCTTTACCTTTCAAATAGTCTGTTTTTGGCAAAAAGAAATAGCTAAGACTACCTCCTGTAATTAGTGCTAGAATAATTGGAACTACGATGTCTGAGAGATTTTCTAAATTCATAATTTTAATAATTTTTTTATTCTATTTTCTATATCATATTTGTCCTTCAAAAATAAATAAGCTATACTTAAAATCAAAATTGAAATATACAAATCAAAACTAAAAGTAATATTACCTTTTTTAATTTCATCCACGGCGATTTTTAAAAATTCTGGTATAAACATAGTTTGTTAAGTTTGTTAAGAAAAAAGATAAATTAGCTACAAAAAGTATAGCAATAAGATTGAGAGTAGAAGTAAGCAAAGATAAATTTGTATTTTGATTTGGGTTCGGTAAATCATAAAAAAAAGTAGTTAATTTTGCAAAATATAAGATAAAAACTAATATTACGAAATTCAAATCAAATAAATATCGGTATTTGTCCATAACCTATTTTAAAGTTATTGTTTGATCTGCAAAGAAAAATCTGACTACCTGATAAAGAGTAGCAATAATTACTGTATTAATTGTTACTTTCCAATCAGTATAATCTCCAGCAGAAATAATTCTTAAGGCTTCAATAACAAAAAGTATTAAAGTTAATCTAAAAGTGTTTGATTTCCAAAGTGTTTTAGTTGGTGGAATTGGTTGATTTTCTGACATAAAAAAAGTGTTAATTTATTGGTATTAAAATCTCTTGACCGATTGGCAGTTGTGAGTAGCTATTTGGGTCAAAAGGCTTCATAGTTTTTGGATTAATTAATTTTGTAAAATGAATATTATATCTAGCTCCGATGTGTGATAAAGTTTCGCCAGATTTTAGATAATCTTTTTTGAAATTTTGACTAGGCTCGGGTTTGTCAATCACTAATCTAATAACACCTAAGAAGTTGTATTTGTGCCAGTTCCAAGTTGTATAAGTCGTGCCTTCATTTACATTCAAACCGTTTTGTTGCATTACTGTGCCACTATTTAAATCAGAATTTACACAAATAGCAGTATGTCCATAATTCATATTCCAACTTGCATTTTCCCAGACTATAATATCGCCGTTTTGCGGGATAAATTCCTTTGTATTAGCTAATTTTTGATAATTCACACCAGCGGGGATAATTCCCTCAGGTCGTTTGTAAATATCACTAGCTTTTAAAAGGTGCATATTTGGATTTTTGCCAGTTATTAGCTGTATATATGCATTAATTACATCAAAACATTGACAGCCATAACTTCCGTCATAGTCAATTTTTGTGCCAAAAGGATAAGTTTTTAAAAATTGTTCTGTTAGAGACATAGAAAATTAAAAATAAGAGTTTATAAATACTTTAGCTATTCGTTCTCCGAGCATTAGTTGACCAGTTGCATTATAGTGAGAACCGTCAAAAGTGCTTAAATCGGTTACCGAAATATAGCGATTAAACAAATCTACATAGCTTTGAATAGTATTGTCGTAAGTAAGGTTTTCAGCACTAAATCCCCTCCTTAGACCTACTTGTATAATCGGCAAATCAAAACCAAATCTAGCTCTAATTCTATTATCAAGGGCGATGTTTTGGGTTAAAAATTGAGATGGTGTCTGACCTACAGCTAATCCGTCGTTTTGACCTAGAAATTTTACACCACCGAGTATAAAAGGATTAAGTCCTTGATTTTGTGCCAAAACTATAGCTTTGTTTATATGATCAATCAATCTTAAAGTAAGTTCATTATTCGCCGGGTTCCAGTCTTGACCTGTGTCTATGTTAATGATAGTTCCGGGTGCTGCAAGTTTTACTAAAATTACTTTACCATATTTTTCTCCTAAATGTTGTAAAAGTGTAAGTTCACACCCAAATCTTGTTGTAGCAAAGCCAAAAGTTGGAGTAGATTTACTAGTGCAAGAATAATTATTATTTACTCCCATTTGAAAAGTATCTAAAGTATTGCTAACTGGATTATAAGAAAGTAAATTTGAGTTAGTATAAGTTTGTAGTTCAGAAGTTGGCAGATCTGAAATATTTGTAAAACCAGTATGGCTCTCCCCAAAGACAAAAACTAAAGGAGTTCTATTTTTATAATTTAAAGGGTTTGGTATTGCCAAAGTATAAGTCGTAGGATAATTTCCGTATCTAAACCTATTTTGATTAAACCAATCTTCAATTTGTGCTTGAGTTTTGTATTCTCCAAGCTGTATATCATCAATCTGTCCGTCAAAATAAGCTCCACTAGACTTACCACCAAAGCTAGCTAAAGCAGGTAACCAGTCTGGAGCTGTAATCGTGCCAGTTTTGACTTCAGTTACGGTAGAATTTCTAAGATAAATAATATAATCAATATTACCAGCCGAGCTGTCGTTTGGTTTGATAGATAAAGACACAAAGTTTGGCTCGTTTAAAGTCAAAGGGTTTGTCGTATCTGTGCCAGAATAATAAATAGTATCTTGACTACCGATTTGTAATTTACCTGATGTTTGTCTAACCACAAATATAGGTGCTTTTGCTAAATCCTTATCAGCAAGCAAAAAACAGTCAGAAGTGAAATTATTAGGGATTATTACAATTGAAAAATTAAAAGTATTTATAGATAGCTCGTAGGATGTTTCCAATCTATTAGCTAAAGTTCTACTATTATTAATTATTTGACCAGCATAAGTATTCATCCTTGTTATCTGTGCTAAAGCAGGGCTTGTATTACCAAAAACTCCAATAGTTCCGCCATCAGTTCCTATATTGACTAACTGTTGACTAATCCCGTTATTTCTGATGTATCCTAATAATCTATAGCCTCTGTTTAAAATAGCTCTTTTGACACTACCAGACACAGTAAAAATAACAGTTCCCGCAGTGGTTACTTCAATAGTTTTTGCACCAGTTCGTCCGCTTGTTGCTGTTTGATGTGCCGTTACTGTAGCCGTTCCCATACCCGTTCCCGAGCTACTTGTAATAGTTCCGCCTCCATATTCCAAGCCAAAAGTATAAACTCCTACAGGCAAATAGATTGTTTGGGTTGTTAAAGTTTCGTTAGTTGTAAAAAAATTAGGATTAATACAATATCTACTGGCATTTAATAATACTTTTGGTGGGTTGGTTTTTATATTATCTAATAGCTTTTTTTGATTTGAAAAATATCTTGAATATAAAGACTGGTTATTACTTATAATATTATTTCTAACTAAAGATTTGGTTTCAAATTCTAATTGAAAGTTTTTGAGTGTATCAGTCAAAGTTTGATTCACAAAATTACTATCATTAGTCAATTGACTAGTCAAAGTTGGTAATTCACTATCTCTTGCTATAGTTGACGGTATGTAGCTATTATTAATAACCGTGCCGTTTCCTATTTTGGTTAGTATTGAATTAGTCGTCTCCACACTACCAATAATAACAGAACCAGTCTGTTTAATTATTCTAGGAGAGGCTTGACGGATTGTTTTCATACTAAGTTAATATTTGAGGTAAAACTTGAATTTTTTCTTGTAAAATTGTTGTAATAAGACCCCCCGACACGATTTCAATTTCCATAAAATAACAACCAAGTTCCAAAAGGGAAGTCTTAGAATTTGGAAATAAAACAGTAAATTGACCTGTGTTAGTAGTTTGATTTAGTTTTGTAATTGTAATGTCAGTGGGATCAATAGCATAGTCAGTATCAGTATAATTCTTTTTAATTCCAGACCTTATTGTAATACTAGTCAAATCAATAGCCGTGCCTACATTGTCCTGCCAAGTGTAGGTATCTACCCAATCATCACCTATTAAATAACCATTCTCACACATAAAAAATACTAATACACTTAAAACTACAGTTTATTTAACAGTCCGACAATATACGGACTTATTCTAATAAAAGAAAAGAACTATTTAGATGAATAAAGTTGTTTTCTATTAGTTTTTTAGCTTTTTTAGTCAAAATATATTTGTTATTTTTTCTGGTTATCAGCTCCATTTTTTCAAGTTTATCTACTCTGGAAGTAATAGTCTGTTTAGCTACTTTTAGAATAACTGATAAATCTTCATTTTTATTCCAGCCAGTATAAATACAAAAAATTGTAAATATATATACTTCATTTAAAGGTAATTGATATTTAATTTTTGACATAACTAAAAATAAAAAGGTTGGCTTAAAAATTGTTTTTTATTAAAATTATCTAATACTCCACTTAGTCCATCTACAAAATCATCATTTATACTTTTATCAGGAAAAGAAGTAATTTGACTGGTTGCTATTTGGATTTGCTGGTGTCTGCTAGGTAAATATATTCTATTAGCTATAAAGTGCGGTATATGTGGCTCAAAGTGAGTTATTTTGTCGTTTGGATATTTAAGCTCTCGTATCGGTAAGCTAATACTATACTCCTCCCTTGCTAATTTCTTAATCCAAAAACCAAAACCTTGATTTGCCTTTTCATCAAAAGTAAATTTTCTAACTAAACTTTTGTATTTTTGATACATTAAGATTGATTTTCTGGCTTGCAATTCTACATCCATTTTTTCTAAAATAAAATCAATTACATAAAAGTTTTTGTCTTTTTTACTTTCTGCTAAAACAACTAAACAAAAATAATCTGATGTAGTTTTTCCCGTGTGGGTAGTATCACAGTGAATATAAACATCTTTGAAATCATCCATATTTAAATATTCGTAAAATCTTAACATCTCGTATTTTATCAAACTTTGTCCTTCGTCAAAAGGGCTATTCATATAATTTCTAGCAAAAGTTGACGGTCGTATTTCCTTTTCTTTTAATAAAAATTCGGTTGGATGTCTCTCTTCCCAGATTGATTTTTGGTTGTTATCTAATGCTTGATAAAAATAAGTTATCCAGTCTTTGAAATCGTTTTTAAATTGTAGGTTTGGAGAATTACCAAGTATTCTATTAGTCAAGCTGTCCAGAGACAAAACTGTATTAATCATCCTAATTTTACCTTCTTGTAAGGACGGTAATCTAGCTATCAAAACAGTAAATAGCCAATCTTGAAGTTTATTAGTTCGTTCAATGCTTTTCGCCTGCTCTAAATCCTCCAAATCATCAGCTATTATCAAGGCTGGACGAATACCTTCAAAGTTTTTTCCTGCAATGTCAGAACCACTTGCCACTGCTTCAATTTTGTATTTATGATTATTGTATAAAATTATAACCTCGTGAGTGTTAATTGATAAAATTTCATAACCAAAAACGGCTTTTATATATTCAGTTTTTAAAACTTTTTGTATAGCTCCCAAATGTTCAACCGCTTTTGTATCGGTGGACGAAACATAGAGGGTAAATTTTACATCTTTTTTTATTAGAATTTCGTAAAGGGCTAGAATTTTTAAAAGGGTAGATTTGGCAAAGCCAATCGGTGCTACGGTAAGCTGTAGTCTATCATCTTTTAGTAAATCTTTGTAAATTTGTAAATGAAAATCAGGCACTATAAAACTTTCTTTGTCTTCAAGCTCTGGATTAAGTATTGGCAAACAGAAGTTGTGAAAAACTTCAATGTCTTGTAAATATTTTATAAAATCAACTTTCATTTTTTAGAGTTAATGGCTTTGGTTAGATTGTTTATAGCTTGAGTATGTGCAGGGTTTAGCTCTCCGCTTATTTCTGTTTTGTTATCGGTTTTGGTTGGTGCATAAAGCCCAAAAAGTTTGGCTTTTTCAGATTTAATTTTAATCCAGTTAGTCAAATCGTAATTATTTTGGTCTTTGCCGTGAATTGGTTGCTTTGCTAATTCCTCTATTTCATCAAGTTCTTTGACTAATTTTTCAACTGTATATTTATACTCTTCACTTGCTTTTTTGCTTAATTCAGCTAATCTTTGCTTAATCTTAGCATTACTTAGCAACCTCGTAGCATTTACTTCATTAGTTTTGTTATTTTTTGCACCATAAACCTTGTTGTAAGCCTGTAATCCATTAAAGCCATTTCTGCGATATTCTTTACAAAAAGCCTCGTGTCTTGGGTTTTTTAATTCTGACATATTTTTACATTAACATTTCTTTAAATTTATTTTCTGCATTTTCTATTCTAGCTTTTGCTATTTCAAAGTAGTCTTTGTCTAGTTCGTAGCCGATAAAGTTTCTATTTAAATTGACGCTAGCTATTCCAGTTGTACCACTTCCCATAAAAGGGTCAAGGATTAGGTCGTTTTCGTTGGTTATAATTTCAATCAGTTTTTGCATTAAAAAGACTGGTTTTTGTGTAATGTGGTGTTCATTTTTACCTATGGTGTGAACATCTGATAAATGTCTTATTATCTCATAAACTCCTTTTTGATAATTAAAAGGTCTTCTTAGCTCTTCATACTCTTTTTTAAGCTCTTCATACTCTTTTTTAAAACATTTTGTCCCCTCCTGTAATTTTTTATATTTTTCTTCAGTAGGTAAACTCCATTGATAATCTCCGAAATAATGATATGCCATCCTGTCCGTTCCTAATATTTTATCTATTTCTTTTTCAGCTTGCTTTCTTGTTTCCAAACCTTTGGCTATTCTAAATTTTTCTAATTCTTCTAATAAATAATCTTTGATTGGTCTAAATAATTCAGGGTTATCCATTAATCTTTGAGTGCCAGTTTTATTACTTTCTACTCCATTTCCACCTTTTATAAATTGTTTATGTTCATAAAAAAGTATTCTTTCCGTTCTGGTGGCAAACTTTCTATAATTATTTTCGCCTTTTGCAATAGAGTGTATTTTATCCCAAACTAAGTGATTTAAAAAGTTAAAATATTTATCAAAAATTATTTGACTGTAAGCTATATTTTTATCATCACCAAACCATAAAATAGAACCGTTAGGTTTCAAAATTCTTTTTATTTCTATTGCCAACAATTCAACCCAGGCTAAATATTCGTCAAAACTTTCCCAAATAAAATCAAAATCACCTCTAATTTCAAAAAACGGCGGATCAGTTATCACAGCATCCACACTCCCATCGGGTATATTTTTCATCAATTCTAGGCAATCGCCTTGTTTTATATCAATCATAAACTTTTTAATTTTTCTAATTTTTCAATAGCCTCTTTTATAGCTTTTATTTGACTTTCTGTCAATCTATCAACAAACAATATTCCATTCAAAACACCTATAGCAAAACCTACAGCCCTTGAAAATTCTATTTGTTTTTTAAGTTTTTCAATCATAAACTATTTTTTAGATTTTGCAATTTGATTAAGGTTTTGATATGATTTGCAGATGTTTCCACTACTTTTTTGAGTGCTAATTGATAAAGTCTATAGTCTCTTTCAAATTCAAACCATTGTAATCGGTAAATTGAAAAACCTATTTTTAAAAACTCATCATCTCTTTTTTCGTCTTTGGCTTGCTTTTCTGGACTTTGATGATTCTGTTGTCCGTCAAATTCTATAATAATATTATTTGTTGTTAGTAGTCCATCTAAAAGCCACCTACCAAATCTAACCTGTCTTATTATTTGTTGACCAAGTTTATACTCCAATCCGTCTAAATATGCTTTTTCTGTTTTAGATACTGAATGAATTCTAAAAAGTTTTTCTAAATCAGGTTTTTCTCGGATTAGATTGTAATTTTCCATATTTTACTTATTTTCAGATTTTTTTTCTATCAACATTGCTGTATATTTTGAAATATTTTCTTTTGTAGCTTCTACTTTATCATTTAAATAGTTTAAATATGCTATTTCATTGTTAAGAAATTTATAAATATCTATTAAAGATAATTCTTTTAATTCCGCTTCAAATTCTGCGGTAAGGTCGGTTAGTTGTGGTTTTTGTGGTGGTAGTTCTGACATATATTACATTATTTTTTTAAATGTTTTATCTAGCTTTTGTTTAGCTTTTTTAATTTTTTTTGTGTTTTTATGTCCAGTCATTTGTTTGAATTTTTGCTCACCAAAAAGATTAGAGAAATTATTTAAAAATTCTTTTAATATGTCAGGAGTAAGTGTATTGATATTTGTGTTTTCTGGTGGTATTAGTGAGTTATTAGACATTTTTGTGTTTTCTGGTGGTATTAGTGAGTTAAACATAATTATAAATTATTGATTATTTATTAAAATTATTTTTCTATTTCTTTTTGACAGTTTAAACAGAATTCCCCACAGTCATCTTTTAAAAGACAATTACAATAATCTTTTTCTATGAAATTACCAACCAACCAGTCAAAAAAACCTTTGTTTTCTTTTTCTATAGGCTGTGTGCTAAAAAGTGAATTAGTGTCTGTGTTTTCTGATGGTATTAGTGAGTTTGAATCAGAAAATATATTTTCGTAGTCTGTTGCTGAGTTATTGAACATAATTATAAATTTTTAATTTTTTTGTGATTGATAAAGTGCAATGCAAACGGAGTCGGTTATTCCGTCGTGAATTACTAAAGGTCTTTTTGATTTTACCTTTCTAGGTTTAGAAAAATCTAGGTTTGGGTAAAGTTCGGGTATGTATCGTGTGCTTGGTTTGTCTTTTTTGGTTAGTTTTTTAAGATTTAGTTGTTTAAGCCACTGTTGGCTTCTAATCTCTGTGTATGGAATTTCTAGCAAGTCCAAAACTGCCAAAATCCGCCCGTAATTTATGTAAATAGTATCATTACTAGCTTGAGCCAAAAAAGGTCGCTCTATGTTGACTTCTATCTGCTCGTCAGCTAAAGAATAACAGCTTTTAATTATTGCAAATAAGTCTTTGGTTTTGTTTGGCAAAGCTCCAAAATCCTCCAATTCTAAAGCTGGATTTAAAAGTGCAAAGCCTCCGTTAATTCCCGGATCAATTCCTAGTATATATTTCATAATTAAATTTTTTTAGTTGGTTTTGGTTTAAATAATTTTAATAATTTTAAATGTGTTTCTATCCTTTGCTTAGAAAGTCTAGATAACCTTTCTTCTTCTGCGATTAAAATTTGATATGATTGATCTTGAGTTATTGCTTGGAATATTTTTTTGATTAGTTTGAGCATACTTTTTTAATTACTTTTTTTTTAAAAAACTTAAAATTTCTTTTTCAAGTGGTGTTAGTTCAATTTTTTTACCGCTCCTTTTCTTTTTGTTTAGTTTCTTGTTTTTTAACCTTTCCTTTACATCTTCTTTGATTGTTGGTATCAACTTTCCTTGAGATTTCAAATAGTCGTAGGCTGTTTGTTTGAGTCCTAAATACATAAAGTTTAATTAAATTTTTAGAGTTAAGAAAAGTTTTTACCAATTTATTAGTTTTAAATTATCAAGTTTGATTTTATCTAGCTCGGGATCGTTGCTTGGTATACAGTTTGCTAAAAATAAATCTCTTATTTCTGAAAGTTGTTTATCTATTTCTTTCCTCATCTTTTCAAAACTAATATTGCCGTTCTTATTCTGTTCAAGTAAAGAAGTTATTTTTAAACTCACACCACTTCCCTGCTCCAAAACCCACTCTCCGTTTTCGTCTTTGTCAGTAAATTCTAAAATTAAAAATTCCCTTTGTAGAAAATCTGAAAAACAGCAAAAGTCTTTAGCCTCAAAAACATAATCAGTAGAGTTGTCGTTGCCGTGTCTATCTCTAGTATCTAGTGAATAGCTAATTAGCTCTTCGTCGTCTGGGTGGATTAGCTTAAAAATCCTATTAAATTGTTCGTGAAATTGATTGTAGTTCATAAAAAATTAGTTATTAATTAATTCCGCTCTTTCTATTAAAGCTCCACTATCAGCATATAAAAAGCCTTTGTCAAAATGTTCCAGTTGTTCTTTTGTTGGCTCTAGTATTTTTAAAATATAAATACATCTAAAACCAACTATATAGAAATCTTTAGGTTCTACATATTTTGAGATTTGGACAACTTCACAAATCATATCGCAATAGTTGACTGTTTTGTCAATTAAATCTTCTATTGGTTTGTAGTATTCCTCTTTTGCTTTGTATTCTGGGTGTAAATTTAAGGGCATAGATTAGTTATAAAAGTTTAATTAAATTTGATTTGTTTAGTTGAATTTGTTGCAAAAGTTATTTTAAAGTTATTTTTTGGTTGTAAAATCATATCGGGAGTGATTTTTGTTTCGGATAATTCTTTGTCTTGCTGATTTAAATAAGCTAAGGTCTCTTTAGTTTCTTTTATTTGACTTTCTATGTTTGGTTTTCTTATTTCCTCACCGTCAAACCATAATTTTTCTAAACCAGCTAACACATTTTGATAACAAACAATTGATTTTTTAATGTAATTTTTTTCTAATATTAGATTTTTTATATCAGACATATTATTCTATTATTTGGGTTGATGATAATTTGAATTGCATAGCGGATCTAAAATAATCTAGTTTGATTTTTTGCCCTTCGTGTCCTTCTCTGGCTTTCAAAAGTTTCAAAACACATCCGCTCGGTGCATCCGATATTTTGTTTATGAAATTCATCTCTCGCTGTTCTTTCATTTTCTTAGTTTCATAAAGGTAAAGTAAGGTATTTGCCTTTTTTACAAGCTCACTAGCTCCTCTCACATCGTCTTGATTTCGTAGCCCGTGTTCAACTCCCCTCTCCCCACCTTTCTTAAACTGACAAGCCATAAAGATTGTAAAGCCGTCCTGTTTATACATCTGTTCTAAAACTCTGATAAAAAATAACTCTTTGTCGTAATCGTTTCTAATTTCTTTACTGCTAGTTGTTAATTCGCTAAAATGGTCAATAAATAAATATTTATAATTTTCAAGTCGTAATTTTAAAGAATCGTGATAAATTTCTTCTATACTTTGAGTAAATAAAATTCGTAGTGGTATTGTCTCAAGTATTTTTTCTACTGATTGCATAGTTTCAGCATATTTGCCTTCCTCTTTCCATTTCATAATTTGCCAAACTGGTATTTTTGCTATGCTTGCGACTATTCTAGGGATTAGTTTGTCTCTTGTTAGCTCACAACTTACAAAAATTGTTTTTGCTCCAAATAATGCAAATTGTAGCATTTGAAAAATCATAAAGTTAGTTTTACCAAAACCAGACTCGGCTACGATTAAATTCAAAGTTTCCTCCGAAAATCCGTCTCCGATTGATTTGTTAAGCAAATCTAACCCGTCAAAAGTTAGTTTATCTCCTGTCTCGGCGGACATCCAAGACTTGTAGGCTTGGAATAGGGTTTGTGGTTCAAGATTAATTTCAGACATATTTTAGCTTGTATATTTGTTTAAAAATGGGTTGTTTAGTAGATTTTTAATATTATTGAGATAATCTTCCTCTGTTTGTGGTATGTAGTCCTTGATTGTCCTTAAATATTCTCTATTTTCTACTTCCCAAGCCAAAAAATCATTATACCAATAATCTTGATAAAATATAAATTTTAGTTTTTTCTCGTCAAAATCATCTTGATTTGATCGGTAATTGTTTAAATAATCTAAAAACCCTTGTGGATTTTGTTTGCTGTTTATCGTTCGTTTGATTTTCCAAGCTAACTCCTCGTCTGCAGTCAGCCCTATTTTCACACAATAATTATCTAAGGATTGAGTTAAGTTCTTTATTTCATTTTGTGGTTTTGAATTTTCAAAATTTTGGGTGTTTTCTTCTTTCTCACCCTCTTTCTTTTTATTATTTAATATTTGTTTGTTATATTCTTTATTATTTAAGGGTGCCAAAGTCCGACTGTCGGACTGTGGGACTGTGGGACTGTGGGACTTTGCATTTTTTTCTAAAAAGGCTTTTTTTTCACTAGGAAAATTAAAAAAATAATAATCAATTCTACCGTCCTGTCTTTTTAGTCGGTATAAATAATCTGCATCTTCTAACTCTTTAATCATACTTAAAACTGCCCCCCTACCTTCTTTGATTTCATCTGCTATTCTAGTTGCTGAAAATTCATAGTCATCAGGTTTTGAAACTAAGTAGCAATAAATACCCTTTGCTTTCATTGATATTTTATTATTATTCAAAACACTGTTTGAAATTTGTGTAAAATATTTATCTGGTTTTATTATCTTATTCATAAAATTTACATAACAGACAAAAAACCCTGTCTTTTGGGTCTTCTCTATATATAAACTAGGTCTTTATTTTAGTTATGTATAGATTAGCTAAGAGCTTGCAAATGCAAGGTTAGATAACTGGGTATAAAGACAAACCCTTAGTTAATCTACTTTTAAATAATAAAAAAATTTTTAAATTTTGTCAAGGGAAAATATACTTGACAATAAAAAATATATACTTAACTACTGTTTATTATGACTAATACATATACAATAACAGAATTATCAACTTTGACAAATCATTGTAGAATTTCAATTTCAAAATATCTTAAATCAGATAAAAATTTTAAAATAACTACTAAGAAAAATCAAGTCCGTTTTAAAACAAATTTAGATATATCTGATATAAAAAAACTTTTTAGTGAAAAAAAACTAATAAATTTAAAAAACAGAAAAGCTAAAAAACCAAATAAAATAAGGATAAAACCACTATAAATATATTTATCTTTTGACAATTATAAAAAATTTGTTGATAATTATTATACAGTTGATTCAGAAGTTTTAAAAGTTTTCTGGCATAGGCAATAAATCCAAAACTTGCTTCTGAATTGGCTACTTATTCTAATCTTAATGCTAGAAATGGTTTTAAGCTCTTAGAATTTCAAAAACACTTATTTTTTATATATGTCTAAGCAATTACAAACACTAAACAGTTTATTAGAGCAAGTCGTTTTTACACTTTCTCAAGCTAATTTATCAGGAATGGAAACATCTGAATTTTTAGCAAAACTAATACAAACAAATACAAAAATTAACGAAATTTTAAATTAAATATGTTCAAACTTTTAACTTTTATATTAAGTTTAGTTATTATACTAGCTTTTATAATAATTTTTATACTACTTTTAATAAAATTTTTATGACCTCAAAAACTACAAAAACAATTACAAATTTAGATTTAGTAATTGAAAAAACAGAAAACGAAATAGACGAATTAATGTCTGTTTTAGAAGATTTAGAAAATCAAGGGAAAGATTTAGATTACCAAATTTTAACCTTTGATAAACTTTCTAAAAGTTGGTATTACAAGACTTTTGTCGCTAAAGAATATCAAGATTTATGCGATGAAGTCAAAGAAAAACAAGACTTATTACAGTCTTATTACGAAATCCAAGAAATGGAATTTTAAAATTATTATTTGGCAAGTGAACAGCCCAAAAATCACACAAACCTATTTATTATTTTTTATGTCTAACCCATTTGCTACAGGCTATATTGAGCCATCAGCACCAAACAAATTTTTAAAATTTAACAACGAAGGTTCTTATTTATTTAGAATACTAACACCAAAAAACCAAGTAATTACTTATTATAAAGGATTTAAAGAAAATACAGAAGAAAAAGAAAGTAAAGTCTGGACAGCTCCAGACAAAGGAGACGGACAATTACCAGAAGTTCCTAAAAATATTAAACTAAAAACTTGGAATGCGACTGACAATGGTTTTAAATTATATTGGTCGGTTGTAGTTTTCAATTACGATACAAACACAGTCCAAATTTGGGATATGTCTCAAAAAGTATTTAAAGACTCTTTATTTGCTATTGCAAGTAGTAGAACTAAAAATGACTGGACAAAATTTGATATTGAAATTATCAAAAAGGGCGAAAAAACTGAATCAAAATATACTTTATTAACTGGAGAAAATCAAGAATTATCAGACGAAATTAAAAAAATTATAACTGAAACCCCAGTTAATCTTAAAGCTATGGAAACAGGAAAAGACCCATTTGCAATTTCCGATTTACCAGAGATTGACGATAAAGAAGTGGACGAACTCATAGAAAAAATGGAAACCAAACAACACCCAGATACTTATGTAGCAACTCCTTTTTAATCTTATTTTTATGACTGAATTAGAAACCAACACACGGCGGGCAGATGATATTTTGTCTGTCGTGTTTAGACTATCAGAAGAGCAAAAACTCACTGATAAAGACTATTTAGACATCATAGATACACTAAAAAGAGTTAGTTTAATAGTCAATAAAGTTATAAATAACTTTGAAAAACCAATTAAAGAAACTTTAAAATTTAATGAAAAAGTAGAATTTGAAAATAGGATTTATTTTTATAAAACAACAGTAGCAAAAACCTTTGACAATGAAAAAGCTAAAAAAACTTTAAAGGATTTAGATTTTGTTTTAGAAGACTTCGAGAAATTACAAACTAGAAAAACTTTGACATCAGAAATTAAAAAATAACTATGCCCATAGCAATCAAACTTTTAAAACAATATTTACAAAAAAAGTTCGGTGAAGATCCCGAGCTAACAATTCTAAAAAGGCAACTCGCAAATCTAGAAAAACTTAAAACACCAAAAAACACTCAAATAACTTTTAAATTATAAACTTATATGCCAAAAAAAACACTACCAACTAAAATTTCAAAAACAGACTTTATTACCAAATTAGGCTATGATTTAGGAATACCTAAAACCCAAGCTGAAATAGTCTACAATACTTTTACTGATAACATAATTGAACACATAGCAAGCGGAGAAATTGTCAATCTTACAGGGTTTGGCAAGTTTTATCCAATTACTAGAACAGCAAGAAATGGAGTTAATCCTCGCACTGGTAAAAAAATCATAATCAAAGCTAAAAAATCCGCTGGTTTCAAACTAGGCAAGGAATTTAAAGACAAAATTTTAAGTAAATAACTATTATGTCTAAAGAAATTAAATCAATCAAATTCAAACAGGTAAGAATAATAGAGACAGAGCCGAATGCGAAAATAAGCGATCACGGAAAGTTCTTTGCAGTTCAAAAAGAAGGTTCAGAAATACCCGACTACTGGGTAGGTAAAGAATATGTGGACAGTATAAAATACAAAACCCCAAAACTACTAAAAAGAGCTGATGGAAGTTTGATTAGCGAGCCAAAGGAGGGGACAAAAGTGATTGGAATATTCCATTGCAAGGGTGGTTTGGAAACCTACACTGACACCTTTACAAAAATAATGTTAACAGCTCTTAGGTTAGGTAACACATATTTACCAGAAGACAGAGAACTTGCCGAAAAAAAAGCTAAAATGCTTACAAAACAGCTTGAAATTACAGTTGAAATAGATAGATTGAATGCTGAACAGCAATTTATAATAGATAAAAATGATTATTCAAAATATCAATATTATCTTAATACAGATGAAAGTGGAACTGTTACATATTTTGCATACCACCCCAAAACTCCCAAAAATACTCAGCTATTGAGTGCAGAAACGACAAAAACAATCTTAGCAAAATACAGCCAAGACGAATTAAAACAATACTTAAAAATTATAATTTAAAAAACTATTTTTATATGCTCCAAAAACAACAAAAACAAAATATCTTTGAAGTAACTACAGCAATTTCAAACTGTGATTATTGCATTGAAAGAATACAGCTTGCTATCAATTCGGACGATTATCAAGCACTAATAAACGATTTTGACACCAACATTGTTTTTCTTCAAGACAAAGAGTTTGCCAAAGATTTAATCTCAAAATTTGAAAAAGCTAAAAGAATCAGAAATGAGAAAGTAGCAAAAAGAGCAAAGCCAAAAGCTACAAAAGATTTAAAATTAACCTTCTATGATATGTATGAATACAATTAAAGAAAATCTACAAATCATTTTTTTCGGAACTTTGCTAGCAATACTCTTTTTTATAATAGAATTTTTTACAATTTATATAAACTTAAACTTTTAAACAAAAATATGACTAAAACACATCTTCAAATAAATAACATAATTTATTCTGTAGCTGATTTTGTATCAGTTAATATGGAAAATTACACTTATAACAACTTTTTAATTTATGAAATCACAATTAAAAGAATAGAAAATAAAGATGACATTATGATTACTGTTACAAATAACACAGACACAAACTATAGCAACTACTTTTTAACCGAAAATCCTAAAAGATATGCTGAATATTTTACCGAAATAATCCAAGAACTAATTTATAACTTTAGATCTAATATTTATGTGATTGATAATAATTTTAAAACTTTAAAATAAACCTTATGCCAAAAACAAAACTTTATAAAAATGAAATAATTAACAACGGCTTTTCTGGCACAAGCTATATAAGAACAGAAAAATTGGAAGACGAAATGAACCCAAATTTATTTAAATATCTAATAACTTTATTTAAATTTTTAATAAACAAATAACAAAATATATGTCCGTAGAAACCATTTTAAAAATACAAAAAACACAAGATACAGCAACTTTTATTTTTCTTTTATCGTTAGTAACTTTTCTTTTAATAATGCTAATTATAGTATTTAATAAAGAAATAAACATTTCAAATCAACGATTAGAAATTTGCAAATCTATTTATGGTCAAGATTATACAGAAGTTAGAGGTACTGAATGTTACGACCCTGTAAGAATGCAAAGTAAAGAAATTCCTAAAAATTAAATTAACTTTTTATGTCAGAAAATAACAAATATATAATGTCTCAAACTACACAAAAATTAACAAAAATTCTTAATTCTCTCAACTTTTTTTATGCTCCGTTCTTGTTGAGTATGGCTACTACTAAAATATTGTCAAGATATTTCCCAGAATACATAAAACTAATTTTAATATCTGATATTTTTAAAAATCTTTTTTTTATAATATTTTTCAGTTTGCTTTTTAAATTTGTAATAATTGGATCAATAGATTTTTTACAGAAATCAGAAAATTCCTAAAAATTAATTAAACTTTTATGTCAAAAACAAATAATAAATATCCGTTACCAGTAATTTTATTAGCTGGAATAATTTTAATCGGCTTTGGTTATTCTATAGCTACTCCAAATACTAATACAAACCAAACAGAGACCAACCCTCCAGCCCTTGCAAGCGGAATAGTAGATGAAAAATCTAGCTTCTCAAGTCAAGCTAGCGAACCACCAAAACAAACTGAAATAATCAAACAATCAACAACAATAGACAAACAAGAAATCATCACCAGAATCACATACTTTTTCAAAGAAAAAAATAGTCCATTAACAGAAAAAGAAGCAGAAACTTTTTTTGATTTGGGGGTAAAATACAAAAGACATCCTTATTCTGCTGTAGCTGTAGCCTTTGCTGATAGTTCTCTTGGTCGGAATCTTACAACTCCTTATAACTTAGGAAATGTAGGCAATACTGACAGCTGTCCGACTTGTCAAGCCTTTACTAGCTGGAACGAAGGAATAGAGGCAATTTACCAAACCTTGACTAATCAATATTTAGGAAAGGCAAGCAAACTTTGCCACCTATCAAGGGGAGGTTGGCAGTTTTGCCCCGAAGGTAAAACAATAAACAACGGCAAATTTTATGCTAGTTCTATTACAAACTGGGACAACAATAGCAACTATGCGATGAGCTGGTTAATGAACTCAGCTTTTAGCAGAGAATTTTCAATTTTAATCTAAAAAATATGCAATGGAAATATAAAATAAACGGAATAAGAGAATTTATAAAAAACGAAGACAATCTTAGTCTTTTTAACCAAATTTTGTTAGAATTAAAATTTTTGCAAAGATATTTTCCTGACAACACAGAATTTGAAGAACTATTAGACCATTTTGACTTTGCTAGAGACACTTTAACAATGTCTAAAGAAGAATTAGAAGAATATGAACTATCAGAAAGAGATCTGAAAAATGTGTACAATGGTTATCTCAAAGAACTATACGACTTTGCAGATGAAGAAAGAATATGGATAAACTTTTAATCTAAAAAATATATGACCAAATCAATTTTAATAATATCACTTTTAATTTTTGTATTTTCTTTTCCGATAACCACTTTTTCTTATGATGGATTATTAGATAAACAAAGTATGGATTTAAACAAAGCCTGTAACAACCAATATAAAAACGAAGGGTATAATTCTTTATATCAATATACACCTGACCATAAAAATCCTTGGAGCTGGGAATGTCGCAGATTAGACAACCAAAAAACAGTGGGAGGAATAGATTTATATAAGTATTGCCAAGAAAAATCTTGGGATAATCTAACCTACTTTTTAATTGGAGATACAGCATACGATTTTGTGTGTGCCAAAACTTGCTATAATGTAATTACTATAGAATCTCAGACTAAAAATGAAATTAGACCTATAATTATAGGAAAAAATATATATAATCAAAATGTTTTAATTACTGAATATATCCATATTTTAAGTAATGGAGAACAAAGAATATCAAAACATAAAGAAAATATAAATAATTGTATAAATTAATTTATAATTTATGACCAACCTAACAAAATTTAAAGAAAACTTAGTCAAAAATGGCTATAATAAAAGTGGAGCAAGTATATTTTACACTGAACTTTACCAAAAGTGTGTAACAGACAAAAAAGGCAAAAAATACTTTATTGACTTTCAGCAAAAAGCATTTCCCAAAGAATACGACGAGGGTTGTTTTTTTAGCTTAGATTGTCAATTTAATACAAATATTGGTGATAAGAAAATAACAGTAGATATTTCAAGCAATCAGTGGTTTAATACTGATGAAGAAAAATACCAAGATTCGTTTTTTCCAGAGTTGGAGGAGATAGAAAAATTTGTAGAAAACATATGGCAATTTTTAGGTAAAAACTACTATGAAAACTTTTAAATAAATAATATGACCAAACACACACCATTAGAGCTAAGAAACCAAACAGCAAAAGACTTTTTAAAAAGTGGAGTAAGTGAATATCAATTTGCAAAAAACCTACCTATATCAAGGCACTCACTAAGAAATTGGGTGGTAGATTACAAAAAACAAGAAGAGATTAGAAAAACCAACCCGCACAAAATCAATGTCCCTTATACTGGTAGAATATTAGAAATTGATCAAGAAGCTAATAAGACAAAAAAACTATTCTTTAGGTTGTTAGATACAAACAATCTTGACGAAAAAGAATACAAAGAATTATCTGAAAAATACAAAGATTACAGCCCAGAAAGTCCTATAAAAACTGTATTAAGCTGTTACGACCCAAATTGGAAAGCTGACAATTTAATAGCTAGCTGGTATAAAAACAATATTATGACTATTTTAAATAATAATAAGTAAAATTTTGTATGATAAATTTATTGATAAATTTCTTAACAATACTCCTAATAATATTCCCTAGCTCTATCTTATTTGGGATGGGCTACACAATAGCAACAAAAGATAATTTTATGGCTGGATTGCTTATAATGAATGTGACGGTAGCTTATACAATTGCAATGTTGATAGAATCTCTAGACATAAAACAACAATAAGTAAAATTTATGTCTTTTTTAACAGAAAATTTATTAAAATAATTTTATGAAAAACCTTGATGAAAAATGGAAAAAAGCTAAATTTTTGTGGAAGATTGACTGGGATAATAAAATCATTCAAAAGTTCATAAATGATAAAAGAAGATCAACTTACGAAGATATTTTATATGGCACTAAGTTATTTTTTAATTTAACATCTGCAAAAAGACACATCAAAATAATTGGCGGAGTTTCCACCCCTGACGGGCATTATCACTCAACACCCAAAGTAGAAGAATTTAAAATTATCAAAAATTTATTAAAATAATTATTATGCTAGAAAAAATATATGTTTTTGCTATTTCTAATAGCGGTATTGGTCAACAATATGTGGCTGTTAAAGCTGAAACTGGTGAAATAATTACTACTCATTTTTGCAGTAACTTTAACTGGGCAAAAGTAGATTTAAGTAGAGTCAAAAAACTAGACAACGAAGTAATATTTTTAGAATTTGAAAATTTACCACCTCAAGAAGTTATAAATAATATTTTAGATTTCTACAAAGTAGGAAAAGATATATATAAATCAAAATTATACGAAGGAGAACCTTACCTAATAAAAATTAAAATAGATTGTATAAATTACCTTGACAAAAACTAAAATAATTTATGTCTAATACCTACCAACTAACCAAAAAAATTTACGAACTCCTACCACAAGTCAAAGACAAATACGGCTTGAAGTTTGAGGTTGAATTTAAAAAAATACCAACTAACTTTTTAATTTGTAAATTCTGCGAGCATTCAGCAGAAAAAGAATGTTTTAAAATTAAACCAACTGGTTTTGGATTTTGCCCAAATTGTAAAAAAGAAGGTGATTTCATTGCTAAAGATTTTGATTATCAGTATTGTTTTGAAATAAAAGAACCACAAATCCGCCAAATCTTAGTTGGTTTGCAGGAGATTTTGGGAGAGAATCCAATTTATAAATCAAATTCTGTAAATACATTTATTAAGCGAGAGCAAAACAAAAAACATACGACACAAAAAGCAACTAACTATGAACAAATTGAAGAATGGTTTTACTTTGGTTTCCATGATAATGTTTGCTGTCAAGACTATACTTGCTTTAAATTAAAAGAATACCCTTTTTTAAAACTAGCCCCAAAATCCCAAGACGAAGCCCTTGACGATAAATGGCTGAGACCAGTAGAGGAAAACGGCAAATATACAGGTCAATCACTCTTTAACCGAGAACCCGTGACAGTTCTTCACGAGTTGGTAGAAATTTTAGAAAATTTATTGGAGCAGGCTATATTGACACAAAAACTAACCAAGTATTTATAAATTTTGACACAAAAAGCTATTTAGTTTTACCTTGACAAAAACTAACTTTTACTTTAAAATAAAAAAGATTACACGGTGTATTCACTGGGTATCAGTTTAGAGTAGCTGTAGGTTTGAATCCTTAAATTATTTTAGCTTTTTGAAGTGTAGCTCAACGGTGAGAAAGGTTATAATAGCTGTTCAATCTTGTAAAAGTGCCCAACAGATGTTTTTTAAAAAATTACATATGCAGGTTCGAATCCTGCCACTTTAAAAAGTTTTATACCTGTCTTATAGTGAAATCTGTGTCCTTATACAGCGAAAAGTATTTTTCTTAGCTATCAGACGGGTTTTGTAAATTATATATAGGAGTGGCTGAAAAGCAACGGCTTATCACTTTGTAATATTTAGACCGACCCAGCAATGCGGCTAACGAATATCGGTTGAGTGCCTCCTATATATAGCATATAAACATCTTGACAAAAACTTAAAACTATCCCAATCTAAAAAAGTAAATTTATAATAGGATTTACAAGTGTTCCACCCTTAGACAAGGTGGTTTTTTAGTGGGCTATGATTTTACAATTTGGTAAGGAGTGTCTTTTACAACTTCGCAAGGTTTTATAACTTCGTAAGAAATATTAAGATACTTAGTCCTATCTTTTCTGATTAATTTATATTCTTGTTCAGAATTATCCAAATTTAAATTTTCTATAAACTTGTTCTTTACTTTTTTCCCATCACGGATACTAAGACAAAAACTGTCAAATACGACACTATAAATAGTAGATGTAAAAGAATCTATATCTTGTTTTCCAAAATAACCAATTTCTAAATCTAGTTTTTTATTATTGCACTTTCTATCAGGAGTAAAATGTAACATAAAAGGTTGCTCTTTAGCTTTTAACAAAACTTTTTTGATATTATTGTAGTTTATTTCGTCTTCGTCTAAGATTAGTTTTAAATTAATAGTCTTCATACTAAAGATTAATTAAACAAATAATCAATTATAACTCAACTACTGTCAAGGTAATTTTATCAACTCCACCCTGTGAATAAAGACTAATTTCAATTATCAAAGCTGTGATTATCATATCATCAATATTTTTAAAAGTAATTCTCTTACCAATTCTAAGCTCTGGATTAAATAAAACATCTAACTGATATTTTTTCTTTTTTTCTCCCCATTGATTAACTAAACTTGCCAAAGTTTGTCCTCCTACTTGGTATTTTTTATCAATTTCTAGCTCCTTTTTAGAATTTTTCTTAATTGAGTTTGTGTTTTTAAACTCTTCAAAATCAAAATTTTCTTGAGTAACTGGCAAAGAAAAAGCATAAATATACAAAGCATACAAATATCTATCATCACTATTATTGTTTTTTAAAGTGATTGCTATATTATTATCTATGATTTCAATATTCGTGATTGATGTATTAGTATTTGAGTAAGTGTAAGACTGCGGGTCTACTGACACTTGCCACCCTCCCCAGTAAGCCATATCTAAAACTTCTTGATTTTCATAAAGTTGCTCATCAGATTTTAAAAAGAAAGTAGCTGAACTAAGGGCAGGAATTGTATAGTTAGTAGTTTTGTCAAAAAAGTTAAAAGTACCAATCGGAATACTCGTCGGAGCTATAAAATCATAATTTAATTTTACATAATTATACAAAAAATCAGTCGCACTTGTGTCATCTTTATACTCTAAGATTTGATTTGTAGCTAAAGGCAAACTACTTTCCAAAACCGACGGACTATACGAATAACTGTCCCATATTTTCTGCGAATTTCTAGCTACAATTTTATTTGAATAATAATCATATCTAATAACTCCACCGCAGGCTGTAAGTAGCTTTTCTACCACATCACCTACCTTGTCGCTTGGTTTTATCCACCATTTACCGGTGGAGCCTTCAATTCCAATAAAAGAAAAATCTAAATCAATGTCTAAAAAATCATTTGGAAAGGCAAAGTTTAAAATCTTCTTAAGAAAGTAAGTAAAATATTTTTTATCTGGATCTGAAATACTCAAAAAACCCTGCTCATTTACAGCATCGCAATTCCAAAAACTACTTGGGAAACTATCAAAATCAGAAAACTTTTTCTCTAAAAAAACATTTAGAAAATCTTTGACAACTAATTTACTGTCGTTTTTGCTAATATAATTATCTATAATCACACCTTCAATCAAATTTTGGCAGTAATAACTAACATCTTCATCACTACTCACACAGCTTGCTAATTGCACTAAATCGCCTATTTTATAGATTGTATTTATATCAGCTTCAAGTTTAAACAAACCATAATAAACATTTTGGCTTCCAGATGTTGTTTTGGTGATTACTTTCATTTTAGTAATATTTGACCAATTACCAGTGCCACTTTTTGTAAAACTAGCTTTTCGGACTTTAAAAATATTCAAACCATTTTGAAAATCATTAATTGAAATATCAAAGACAGATTCGTAGCTTAGAGTTCCTGCAGTATTCTCAAATCTTAATTTAGAATTAGTAAAGTCAAAAGTAGCTATATTAGTAATAAAAATATCAAATTGAATAAAATCACTATCACTACTTGCCGTCCCGTCCTCGCTTGTATAAGTTGTAGTTTCCACCATATTTTCCAACCCAAAAACTGACAAATCATTTAAATTGTTTCCGCTTTCTGTCCTTTCAATTGTTACAGTATCAGTATTAGCAGTAGTCGTTGCTACCACTTTACGACTATAAATATTGTTTATTTTGCTTGTCTTATCTAAAGTAGAATTTGACCAAGTCTGAAAATTTTCATCAGAAAAATACTTAAAAAGTAAATGCTGTAAATTGATTTCAATACTTGAATCTGTGAACCCAAAAAAGTCTTTACTAAGTTTTGAAGTAAAATTAAAAGTAGTCAAAGGTGCATAACTTTTGAAAGTATATTTATAATCAGTATTAGCACTTTCAGAACCAACCGAAAAGCTAGGAATATCACTTGTAGAGTAAATTTTGTATTTTTGATTTAAATAATTATGAATTTCTAATTGTTGAGTGCTAGTCAAACTACTGTTTAAAATCATTAATTCAGCTATATCTCCGTCCAAAAATTCTCCGTTTCCATTTCTACCCAAAAATCCCCAAGCACCAAAGCCAGTTTGAGCATTTGTAGCCGTTCCGTCCGCCACTCCGTTTAAATAAAAGGCTAAATTTGTCCCGTTGTAGCTATAACTCCCAATATTCCAAGCTCCCGCTGTAATTGTGGTCGTAGATGTTCCTAGATTGACTACTTGAGATTTTACAAAATTCATTTTTCCACCGCCCAAAACAAACTGCATATCAGCAGGAGCCCCACCAAAAAAGCTACCAGTTGACACAGAATTAGCTTTAAAAACTACTATCGCAGATGTAGAATTTGATTGCCAATTTCTAAGGGCATTGTCTAATTTATCACTTCCATCAAACCAAACACTAGGTAAGTTATTAATCTGACTAAGCGAAAGGCTAGGAAACAAGGCACTATTTGACAAATCATCTAATCTAAGTATCCCGTGATTATTAGATTTAAGATTTTTCCACTGTGTTAAAGTTCCAAAATTAGTCAAGCCATAAGTTCCAAAATCTCCCACCCCATAATAAGTCCGATTGACTTCTGTTGATCTAAACCAGTCTTTAAGATTTGACGAATAGCTAGAAGTAGCAAAAAAGTTACTTCCCAAAACATCAATATTTGATAAATTTTCAAGGCTAGGGTTACCGTAAGTTATAGTCAAAGCCTTGCTACTAGCTGGCAAGCTAGGAATTACCACAAAAACCGAAGTGTTTGGACTAGCTGGGTGTTGTACATAATGCTCTAGCAAAGTTGTTCCGTCGTAAATTCTCAAATCACAGAAAGTATAAGCTGATTTATTATTTAAATATAAGTTAAAATGGTCAATCTGGAAACAAAAAATATAATTAGATTTGACAGTTTTCCCAGTATTATTTACAGTTACCGTCCTTTTGTATGGATTTTCTTTGTAAATATTTGTATCAATATTATTATCTAGCTTTCTACTAATCCTAACATTTGGATGAGATTTAGCTATTTGATTTTTAAAATCTGTTATACTAGAAGACATCTGTTTCTTTTATAGTTATTGAAAAACCTTGCATAAAATCATCGCCAAAAGCCATAACTCCCACACCCGAAATAGTCAAAAAAGCAAAGCCAGAAAAATATACAGTCCCGAGAGAATTTTCAATTTGACAATAATAAAAATATGGCTTGTTGCAGTAGCTTTTTAAAGTATTAAATTCAGTAATAGACTTGTATTCATATTCTAATTTTAAGACTTGTTTTTCTTTACCTGTCAATCTAACTACAATATTGTTACTTTGATTTCCTACCTCTTCAATTCTGTTTAAAAACTCCACTGGATACTCCCTTTTTGGTAGTGGCATATCAACTAAAGTCCCGCTTGTTAATCCTATTCTTATTTTTCCAGTAGCCATATTTTTTTATGAAATTTGAAAGCCTTGAGCTTTGAAAATGTTTTTAGTTCTTCTTGCAAATTCTGATATTGTCCTATCGTCTAATAATGCTCCTTGTGCATTGATATTGATTACAATATTTTGATTGTTTGTATTTCCACCGCCACTATTTCCACCTCCACCACCGCTTATCATAGCTTGAGTATCTTTAGCATTTAAGATTTTACCGCTCGTATTTGGCACAAATAACTCTGTAGTTTTATTAAAGCTACCATCTCTATTTTCACCTACCGCATAGACTTGACCAGCGGTTACATTTCCACCACTCGCACGACCAGGAATTTTAAACTCTGGAAGTTTTAAGCCTGACATACTACCTTTTATATCTCCAAACATTTTACTAATTTTATCATAACCCCCAGTAAAAAAACCAATAAAATTATCCCAAGCCTTTTTTACAGTATCAATAGCCCCTTTAAAATCTTCAGTCAAAATTTGAACGGCTGTTTTACCAATTAAAGTCAGATTTTCTATTACAAGACCTATAGCAGACACAATCAACCCAAAAGCACCGACTAAAAGTGTTCCAATCAAACCTATCAAAGGCGAAACCGCATCCCACAACCAAAGGAAAGTGCCGATTGCATTGATCAAAGCAGGCAATAAATCATTTACAAATACCGACCACAACATTTGCAAAGCTGGTATAAGCCAGACTTTCATTTGCTCCCAAATTCTTTGTAAATGGACTTCCCAAACTGGCCATATATTTTTTAGAAAATCATCTACAATCGGTTTTAAATCATCTCCCATTTTTTTGGCTACATCTCCAATAAAAGTCATCAAACCTACCCAGTCAATAGAGTTTATAGCATTTCCAAATTGTGTAAAATCAATTTGACTAACCCAAGTTAGAAGATTTTGAAATAATACACCAATTCCGCCAAGATTAGCATTCCAGATTGAAGTTGTAAAGGCTTCAAAAGTATTCTTAGCTTTGCCAAAAATAGCCTCCAAAGTATTATTTTTTATATTATATTCATCAATAATAGACCCGCTTTCTTTAGTTGCTTTACCAAATTCTTCGGCTGCAATTCTCTGTTTTTCTCCAACCATATCTGTTTTGGTTGCCAACAAAGACATCACTTTTATAGCTTCTTGACTGCCAAGACCTAGCTCATCCATTTTTTTAGCCAAAGCTACAGGGTCATCTGCTATCTTTTTAAAACTATCAGCTAGTTTAAGTAGCATATCATTCGGACTTGCTTTATACAAATTTTTAAAAGCAATTTCAGACAATCCAAGCTGTTCAGCAAAAACTTTTGATTTTTCTCCAGCTGTTAGAAATATATTAGTCAAACCACCAGATGAAATTTCTGCAGAAAGTCCCAGCTCTTGCATTGCCGCACCCAAACCCAAAGTCTGAGTAATTGACGGACCCATATTACCAAGTTGTCCGATTCTGTTTGCAAATTCTGCCACTTCTGGACCCGTTGCCGTTCCGCTTGCACCTAAAGTATTAATAGCAGAACCGATTTTAATCATCGCATCGCTGTAAGCCATTCCTGAAGTGTCTTTAAAAAGATTTCTTAAAGTTCCAAGTTTAGTACTTACCTCCTCCGCTCCACCCGAAAACTCATCTCCCAAAGCTACCGAAACCTTGTCAATCGCACCTACAAAAGCTAACAAATCATCTTTAGCTACATTTATAGCTCCACCGATTTTTGCAATTCCTATCAATTCAATATTAGATGTTGATGTTGTTTTTGACAATTGTAAAATCTCATCTCTCAGCCCTCCGACTTCTCCACTAGTCAAATTAGCTGATTTTTGGACATCCGCCATCGCAGACTGTATTTCTACAGCTTTGCTAAAACCCAAACCTAAAAAAGCCAAACCCAAACCACCCACAACCACCGCTCCAGTTTTTGCTACATCACTAATATTTTTTAAGCTATCTTCAAAGAACTTGTTCTTTTTACCCGCTTCATTACTTGCACCTGCCACTTTATCAATAGCCTTTTTGACTTTTTCAATCTCCCCACTTGCCAAATCTTTGGCTTGCAATAATATTTTTAAAACTTGTTCGTTCATATTACTTTTTTTTGCTTTCCATTTCGGCTTTTAGGTTTTGTCCTTCAATTTCGGCTTTTTTATACTGGCGATATTTTAAAATTTCTAAATACGGAATTTCGTAAAATTCTTTTGGACTAATCCCCCAGTCAAACATTAATTTAAAATCAACATAATCAATCGGAACTTCGCCACCGCTTACCTGTGCTTGCAAGATGTTTGCATAATCTTCTCGGCTGACAGGACTTAGATAAAAAAATGTTTTTCAGTAGTATCAAAAACTGTATTATAGTCTTTAGTTGTAAGCATTTCTAACTCTTCTTGGCTGATAAACCAACTAAGTTTAACTAAATCATTTATAACATCAAATTTAGCTTGTTTTTGCTCTTTGACTAGCCCTAAGCCTATCTTCATCATACTTTCCGTTACTTCGCCGTTTTGACTGTTTGTAGTGGTTTGTTTTTCTTCTGTTTTTCCTACATTTTCTAAATGCAAAGAAAGTTTTCTAAAAGTATATCCTGACACAGTTTCAGGTTTGAAATTATAAGTTTTTTCTATTCCGTTTGTTAGTGTAGTTGTAATAGTATTAGACATAGTTTTTACTTATTAGATTAATATGCAGCAGTTGCATTTTGAACGACGGCTTGAACTATCAAACCAGCTGTAAAGTCAAACTGTCCTTTAGAAGTGAATTTCAAAAGTGAAACTCCATCTGGCTCTCTTGTCTCATCAACATTATATAAAGCAGGACTGAGATTGATTGTAAGTTTTGGTCTTAGAGTAGAAGTCCCAATCACTGGTGCTTGAGTATTTTCATAAACTATTTGGAAAGCCTGAGCAACTCCATTTTTACTATCATCTCTCAAAGTATTAGCTTGTGCAGTCAACATTTTCATAGTAAAGGAAAATTCAACCTCTCTATTTAAATCATAAATATTTGTAGGTTCTAAACTTCCCAAGACTTGATTTAATTCAGTCCCATTTTTAAAAGTTATTTCAACTTCGGTTACATCGGATATTGCAGTTGAGCTAGATAATCCCGCAAAAGTGGTTGCAGTTCTTAGAGTAATATGTCTTCCCGCCATATTTGAAAGTGGTCTTGTATAGGCAGGAGTTTGAGCTCCACCAGCAGACTGGACTAATCCCATCATAC
>B570J29627_1000008_pt1 | contig 19642 bp, 14 predicted proteins | sample LakMenEpi13Sep09_FD_29627 | JGI IMG/M metagenome (IMG submission 29627)
CCCCCCCAGGTGTTCCAAACTCCCCATGGTATGGTACTCAAGGTCATATCCGAACAAGGGGAAAGAAGCCTACAAATTCAAGGGACTAGCGTTAGTGTTCTGGGTGAAATGCCCTCGGTGACTGATTCTCAACAACTCACGGTTCAGGAAGTCACGAGCGTACCTGTTTCTCCACTGAAACCGATGGAACCGATGAAAATGGAACCGATGAAACCCATGAACCTAAAAATGGGGGATATGCAGATGAATATGAACCCGATGTCTATGCGAATGGGGAATATGGAACTACGAATGGGGTCGGGTGCACCGGAGGAGAATCCTAAGTCTTTTTGTAGTCAATGTGGGACATCGGTAAAACCGGAAGACCGATTTTGTTCTAATTGTGGTCATCAATTGTAAGGAAATGTAGAGACGTGCCACGGCGCGTCTTTTTTGGTGATCAGTTAACATTTTATCTCTAAAAAATGTCTATTAAAGTTAGTCTTAACCATCAGATTTCCTATCAATTTGAACGTCCGGTAATTCTTGGCCCTCAGACCATTGGATTGCGTCCTGCTTCCCATTGTCGGACACCGATATTGAGTTATGCTCTGAATATTTCCCCCTCTGACTATCAACTAACCTGGTTACAGGATCATTATGGCAATTTTTTGGCTAAGGTTAACTTTCCCCAAACCACAGATTATCTTAAAATTGAAGTTGATTTAATTGCCCAAATTCAACCAATTAATCCCTTTAATTTTTTAATTGAAAGCTACGCTACTCACTATCNTTTTGAATATGAACCCCGTCTAGCAAAAGAACTTAGTCCATTTTTAGAGATTGCGGAATCGGGAGAATTACTAAAAAATTGGGTAGAAATTCATCGTCAACAGGATATTTATACTTCTAATTTTTTACTGGATTTAATTCAAAAACTAGCTCAAGATATCCAATATCAAATCAGATTAGAACCTGGTATCCAAACCTGTGAAGAAACCCTGGAGAAAAAAATCGGTTCCTGTCGAGATACGGGATGGTTATTAGTTCAAATTTTACGCCATTATGGATTAGCGGCTCGATTTGTTTCGGGATATTTAATTCAACTTACTAATGATATTCCCCCCTTGGATGGGTTGCCAGGGCCAGTTTATGATAATGCTGATTTACACGCCTGGGCTGAGGTTTATATTCCGGGTGCAGGTTGGATAGGACTTGACCCCACATCAGGTTTAATTACTGCTGAAGGTCATATTCCTTTAGTTTGTGTGGCTGACCCCCAAGATGCCAGTCCAGTCCAGGGAACTTTTGAACCTTGCGAGTCGAAACTAGACTTTTCAGTAACAGTTTCTCGCTATCACGAAATCCCTAGAGTTACTAAACCTTATAATCAAGAACAATGGCAACAAATTAATTATTTAGGCGAAATAGTTGAAGATAATTTACAACGTTTAAATGTCGGTTTAACTATGGGTGGGGAACCAACATTTGTTTCAATTGATGATTTTGAATCTTCCCAATGGCGCGTTACAGCATTAGGAGAAGAAAAACGCAAAATTGCTTGGCAACTGCTGAATAGATTAGAAGCTAAATTTGCTCATAAAGGTGGATTACTTCATTATGGATTAGGAAAATCTTATCCAGGTGAAGCCTTGCCCCGTTGGACTTTAGGGTGTTATTGGAGAACAGATGGAATCCCTTTATGGCATAATCGAGAACTCTATGCTCAGGAGGATAAAAACAATAATTATACCTCAAAAAATGCCCAAATTTTTATTGAATCTTTAGCTAAAAATTTAGGAGTTAAATCCGATTTTATTATTTCAGCTTACGAACTAAATTCTAATATTATATCTGGATATACACTNCCTATTTTATCAGTTAAAAAAGCAGAAAATATTCATTGGAGTAGTTGCCAATGGCGACTTTCTACTCCCAACAAAATAGAACTTTTAACTGGAAATTTACCGATAGGATTTCGCTTACCTTTAAGTTCTTTAGATTGGCAAAATGATCAACTTGAACCAGAAGCAATTATTCCCTTAACTCATTCGCCAATTATTCCGAATTTTGAACCCTTAGAATCTCCAATTAATTCAATTAGGGTGGCTTTAAGTGTGGAAGTTAGACAGGGAAAAATTCACGTTTTCTTACCTCCAATTTCCTCTCCTCGGAGTTTTGTAGATTTAATTACAGCCATTGAAAATACCACTGCCCAACTTCAATATTCAGTGCTAATAGAAGGATATACACCCCCAGTAAATACAGGAATTATCGGNTTTCAAATTACCCCAGACCCGGGAGTAATTGAGGTTAATATTCATCCCGCCTCTAACTGGCAAGAATTAGTCGAAATTACAAATATTTTATATGAAGAAGCCAGATTATCCCGTTTAGGAACGGAAAAATATCTATTAGATGGACGACGAATTCCTACCGGGGGAGGTGCCCATGTTACCATAGGCGGAAAAACTGTTTATGATAGCCCGTTATTACGTCGTCCCGATTTATTAAGAAGTTTAATTACCTATTGGCAAAATCACCCCTGTTTATCGTTTTTATTCTGTGATTTATTTGTCGGGCCAACCAGTCAAGCTCCCCGGGTGGATGAAGCTAGACATGAAAGTTTATATGAGTTAGAAATTGCCTTTCAACAGTTGGAATATCAAGCCAATATTGCTCCTAAATTAGTAGATCGTTTATTAAGAAACCTATTAGTTGATATTACTGGAAATACCCATCGTTCAGCTTTTTGTGTTGATAAATTATACCCAATTGAAAACCCTAAAAATCAATTAGGATTATTAGAATTTCGCGCTTTTGCCATGCCTCCCCATCCCCAGATGAACCTATTACAAATGTTATTAATTCGGGCATTAGTAGCCTGGTTCTGGGAAAAACCCTATACCCATTCATTAATTCGTTGGGGAACAACTCTACATGATCGGTTTATGTTACCCCATTATTTAGGAGAGGATTTAAAAACAATTATTGAGGACTTAAAAACCGTTGGTTATGAATTTGAATTTGATTGGTTTGCTCCTTTTATTGAATTTCGGTTTCCTCGTTATGGAGAAATCACAAAAGAGGGGGTAGAATTAGAACTGCGTCATGGAATTGAACCTTGGCACGTTTTAGGAGAAGAAAGCTCGTCAGGAAGTACGGCCCGTTATGTAGATTCCTCCATGGAAAGGGTACAAATTATATTAAGAAATGCTTTAGGAAATTCTGCTAATATTGATAGTTATTCGGCTCGATATATTGTTACTTGTCAGGGTCGTCCCATTCCGTTAAAATCCACTGGAAATCCAGGGGAATATGTCGGTGCGGTAAGGTTTCGGGCGCGACGCTATACTTCTTTATTGCATCCTGCTATTNATCCCCATGATCCCTTAATTTTTGATATTGTTGATACTGAGTCAAACCGTTCCATTGGGGGTTGTACTTATTTTGTGAGTCCTCCCAATGGTAAAATATATCAACAATTTCCGATTAATCATCGAGAAGCAGAAAGTCGAATGTTAGAACGATTTGTAGCCATGGGTCACACATCTGGATTGATTAAAGTTGCCCATTTAAAATTAAATCCTGAATATCCATTAACCTTAGATTTACGCCAAATTCCTTGATGATGCAAGAAAAACAGGTAAAACAAAGGTAAAATATCTTAAAACCCGTGCAGAACCCTTTAATAATTTTATTAGGATAAAATTAATGTCTGAACAAAAATCAGTCCTAGTTTTTGATGGTATCAGTGACCACATAGAGTTATCTAAAAGTTTTCCCGACCTGGANAAAGCCATCACTATCGAATTTTGGGCTAAGGGCGGAAACAGTTTGACCGAACAAACCAGTATTCTTGAGGCTTATAATAATCAAAATACTCGGGTCTTACAAATTAGTTTGCCTTGGTGGGATGAAACAGATACTCGGATTTTTTGGGACGCCGGAAATCAGGATGGGTTTGATCGCATTGATAAAACCGTGAGACTCAGAGAATATAATGGGTGGACTCATTGGGCTTTTGTGAAAAATTCCACCACCGGGCGAATGTACATTTATCGGAATGGAGGAGTCTGGCATCGAGGGAACGGGCATAATAGACCATTAACGGGGATCAAAAAACTGGTCATTGGTTCTTCTGTCAATAGTTCTCATCATTGGAAGGGTTCCCTGGCTGAATTTTATATTTGGAATCAAGCTCGCACCCAAGAAGAAATTAAACAGGACATGAATCGGCGTTTAGTCGGTGATGAACTAGGATTATTAGCCTATTTACCTCTAAATGGGGATGTTAATGACAAAACCAGCTATACTAACGATGGCATAATTTATGGAACAAGTTGGAAATTAGAGAAATTACCTGCCAAAAAAATTGAACAAACTCCCAGGATTAAAAATAAAATTAAAACCAGAACTAAAACTAAAAAATCTAGTCAACCTATGACCACTAATGAACCTGTATCAGAATCGGAAATCTTAGAACCAATATTAGAAACCTCGGAACCGATTATTACCGATGAGCTAATATCAGAATCGGAAATCTTAGAACCAATATTAGAAACCTCGGAACCGATTATTACCGATGAGCTAACATCAGAATCGGAAATCTTAGAACCGATTTCAGAATCAACTCAACCCATAATTATTGAACAAATCTCTAATGATGAAACACTAGAATCCAATCAACTTTATTCTGGCATTCAGAAAAAACGATTAGTGATTTGCTGTGATGGAACTTGGAATCAACCCGCCAGTTTCTATCCAAATAATGTGATCAAATTTGCCCGATCAGTTAAATATGCAGCCGANGATCAAACACCGCAAATTGTCTTNTATTTACCAGGATATGGCACAGAAGAAGAAGATAATTTAGATAATTTAATCAAACGTTTAGGCGAAGGTGCTTTTGGATGGGGAATTGACAGAATTATTCAAGAAACCTATCGCTTTTTATGTATGAACTATAACATAGATGCCCAGGACGAAATCTACCTCATGGGTTTTAGTCGTGGAGCCTACATCGTTCGCTCTTTAGTGGGTATGATCCATAAGTGTGGTTTGTTAAAACGTTCCAAGATTCGGGAAATTCCTAAAGCCTATCAGCTTTATCGAGATGTAAAAATTAGTCCCAATCATCCAAAAGCTCAAAAATTCCGTGAAGAAAATTCCAAAAAAATTGATACCGAAAAAGACTATCTACAGTATCGTGTACCAATTAAAATGTTAGGCTGTTGGGATACAGTAGGAAAATTAGGTATTCCTGATTTAACCCCTTGGCTACCAATTGCCAAACCATGGAATCAGAGATATGAATTTTTTGATAATAGATTAAGTCCCATTGTAGAAAATGCTTTTCATGCAGTTGCCATTGATGAGAAATCCAAAAATTTTCCTTTAGCTGTCATGGAGAGAAATGAAAAAAATCCTGACCAAATAGTTAAAGAAGTCTGGTTTTCTGGTGAACATAACTGTATCGGTGGGGGAATTAAAGAATATCAGGGACTATCGGATTATCCTTTAGAATGGATGATAAACCAAGCTAAAAAGTTAGGATTAGAGTTTTGTTTCCCTGAAAATGAAAGTGAAGAATTCCAGATTAAGCCAGATATAACGGCTAAATTTGATAATAGTCTTACTGGCGTTTATTCTCTGGGTGGTGAGGAATGGCGATCGCCAAAATCTTCTGAAATTATTATTCATCATAGTGTTATCAAACGACTTAACGCCGATCCCGATTATCGACCCAAAAATCTTAATCCGATGCTCAAGGATTTGATTGAAACCGAATCATCAAATAGAATTGACAACGAATTTTGATACCCTTAATTAATTTTTCAAACTACAGTGTTTGGTCAGGGTTTACAATCGTGGGTAGTCCTTGGTAAAGACAGAGTGTAGGATTTTGCCATGGACTGTCCTAAAGCGACGGATTTTTCTGGGATTTTTCCTATAAGATGGATACAGCATTGCATTACAACATGGCGAGTTTAAGCTATTCGTTGTGTGGCACCATCGAAACTGGTGAAACTACCCCAAGATTAAGATTAATTTGATGGCAACTCTCAATCACTCAACCGTCCGTAGGCTCAAAAATTTACCCCAAATTCCCAGTGTGTGGGAAGGAGATCGGCGTCCAATGGCAACCGATGCCAGTCCTACTACCGACACAGACTCCGAAGCTACGGGCGAATGTATTATTTGGGTAGATGGATCTCAGGGGATGGTGCGAGCAATGGATATGGTGGCATCAGATATGGGGCCAGAAGCAATTGTAAGGACACTACTCAGGGCCATCGAACATCCCCAAAGTTCCGCGCCCGTGGCCCGTCCCCAAAAAATAGTGGTCAAAGATCGGGAAATTCAATTTTTTCTGCGGGGGGTTCTCCAAGATTTAGATATTGTCATTGAATATGTCCCGGATTTACCTCTGATTGATGAAATTTTTCGAGGGTTACAGGAAGTGGCCCAGAGCCGCCCGCCCCAACTCCCAGCTCAATATGCAAAAGTGGTGACGGAAAAAGCCTATCAAATTTGGCAAGATGCTCCTTGGGAACATTTAGGAGATCATCAGATTATTTCAGTTGAATTAAACCTATTTGGTGTTAATACCTTATATATTTCCACTTTGGGTAAACTGGGAATGGATTATGGGGTATTGTTGTATCGTTCTTTGGACTCGTTAAGACGGTTTCGAGAAAGAATTATTCGCAATAAATCCTATGAAAATTTAGAGGAAGCTTTTTTAACTCAGGACTGTTTATTTGTTACTTTTGATCGCACCGATGGTTTTGATGAAGATGAGGACGAGGATGATGATGATTTTGTCAGTATCACTAATTTATCCCCATCGGAAATCGAGCCCAATTTTGGTAATCTTCATCCCTTAGAAGGATTGCGTTCAATTTTGTATGATGAAGAAGCGGCGACTGTTTTAATTGCTTTAGAAGCCTTACATCGCTTTTTACGGGATCATCGTCAAAAATTAGCCCGATATGAGTTTCCTAGTCTAAACCGTCGGTATCGGATTCCGGTAGATTTGCCCGATGGGGAGAAAAAACAGGTCTCGGTAAAGGTGGAAACTTTACCCGATATTGCTTCGGAGTTGGNGTCAATGGTGGCGGATGATGACGAAGATGATGATGAGGACATNGACGTCGATGTTCCTCGGTTACGCGATGATTTAGTCCCGCCCAAGTCTTTCTTGAGTTTGGGAGTTATCCCCTGGAAAACTGCTAAATATTTGCGAAGTAATACCCAATTTCATCAAGCCGCAGAAACAGAAATTACAGAAGCTGGCGATGGTTTACCAGTGGTTGTGATTCAAACTACTAAACCGAAAGCTGAGGTATTAATTCGCAGTTTACAAGATGCGGGCGGACTCGAAGGAATTTGTTTTAATCCGGGTGAAGATCCGACTCGGGGCTGCAATTATGACTTGGGAATTCTTAAAACAGAAGATGGAGATTTACATTTATTTGGGGAGTTTATTGAAGATGATCCGGTGCATCAAGAAGCCCGGAAAAAATGGGAACAACGCTGTAAAGAAACCAAGGGTTGGTGTGGTTTAATTATTGCTATGGGATTAACGGGTGCTTCCCGAGGTCAACCCCAATTTAAGGATATGATGGCTTTATTGGAAGTCCATTTTATTCCTTCTGAGGATTTAGATTTAGGCCGATTACAGTTAATTCCAGCAGATTTTTAAAAAGATTCCCCCTCAACTAAAAAAGGGGGGAATCATTCTATTAGGAATTGATAAAATCAATATTTTCATAAAGATCAGCAATTAATATTTGTAATTCCAGGGTATTTAAAGATAAAGTAATATTCGGATCATCATATTCTGAAAATGTCCATTGATTCACACCAGTTTTAACATAATGTTCAACATGAATCCGATATTGATCCACTAATAAATATTCTTTAAAAGTTGGGATAGTTCGATAGGTGGCAAATTTTTCGCTACGGTCATAATTCTGGGTAGATTTAGATAGAATTTCGGCGATAAAAACAGGATTAATCACTGTATCTTTTCGTCCGATTTGCAGTTCTATGGGCTTTTGCAGTACCATAATATCAGGATAGGTATAGATGTTAATAGTTGGAATCCACAGCCGTTGATCAACATGGAAAGTTTCATAAGGTTTACGTTTCAGAGCAAGGCTTAAAATAATATAGAGATTTCCGCTAATTTTGTTGTGTTGAGGTGTTCCACCAGTCATAGGAATAATTTCTCCATTGCGATATTCGTTGCGAGTTTCACAGACAATTTCTAGTTCTAGGTATTCTTCAGGAGTGTAGATTTTTGTTTCAGTTTGAGCAATCATAATTATTTGACTCCTAATCGTTTAAGTTTATAGCAAAGATATATTAGGGAACAGGGAACATCGGAAGAAAATATTTCACCTTCTAGGTTTAAACAATTATTTAAAATCCCTTCTTCTTAAACCAGTAGATCTAATTTTAACCTTACAGTCTAAAGGATATCTGGTAAAATCACAGTAATAATAGCCAAGTAAATCTCCTTGAAGGTTACAAACTCGCAAATTATAACCATAACTTTGAGCTACGGTCGCAAATCTATTTACCAATACATATTGTCCTAAATACTGTTGTGCATTCCATTTTTCTCGGTCTACTACTAATGTTATAAGAGCATCTAAATAAATATTAGGTGAAAGTTGCACAACATTATTTTCAATATACCAAGTTTTCATAACTTTGTCTTCATAGAGTTTTTCAGCTAACCAAAGATTAGGGATACTAGGTTCGGTTTGAGAGACAGGAGGAAAGGGTAAAACAGCATCTTCTGAAAAACAGGATTTTGTCGGTTTATTCAGGGAAATTTCTGGAGATGTTTGCGATCGCACTGGATAAATTAAACTATTAAAAATCAAGATACAGATAAAAACTTTAGCTAGTTTATTGATTAAATTCATAAATTATGATAGGATTAAGTTAACCACAAAGACACGAAGGAAGATAATTTCTATTCCCAAAGTCGTTTTCTTTCTGTACCTTTGAGAAGTTCGTGGGTCTGTTTTAATAAGGTAGGAATGTCTAATTGTTCAGGACAACGGGGTAAACAGTCGCCACAGTCGTTACAACGATTTGCTTTATTACCTGGAAACCAATGACCGGCATTTTCAAACATTTGATAACGATATTTTCCAAATTCGATCATATCGTAAGCCAGGGCTAAATTTCTTAATCGTAAGACTTCGGGAATATTAATCTGTTCTGGACAGGGTAAACATTGATCACATTGACTACATTTTGTTATTCCTAAACGTTCTATTTTTTGGGTTTCTAATTGTTGAAAAATAGCGATTTCTTCTGGGGTTAATTCAATTTCTTGGTCGGCTACTTTTAAAGGGTGATCTAATTCTAATTCTTCGGGGGTCGTCGCCCCTACACTTAAAGTTGTAATTCGGGAATCATTTAATAAGAATCGGTAATTTAATATTAGGGGAGAAATCGGATCACAGAGGTTTTTTAAGGTTTCTGGAGGAGAATAAAGTTGTCCACCTTTATCCGCCGGAGAAATAATAAAAATTCCCATATCTTTTTGAGCAGCTAACTCAATGGCGATCGCATTTTTTTGAAAAAAATAGTAATAATGCAGATTGACAAATTGAAATAAATCTGTTTGAATTGCCGATAAAATTACCTCTAGGGGAGCATGAGTTGAAAACCCTAAATGATGTACTCGACCATCGGCGATCGCTTTTTCAACTCCTGATAGTCCTTGAAGGGTTTGTTCTAGGTGTTCTCTGGTGTTAATTCCATGAATTGCTAGACAGTCGAGATAATCTAAATTTAGGCGTTTTAGGGATTGATCAATTTTTTTTTCTAACACATCTGGGTTAGAATCGGGGGTGATTTTAGTCGTAATATAAAATTGCGATCGCTCTATTGACAAACCCCCTAATATTGCCGCCCCTAAAAAAGATTCACTTTCACCATAACCCTGTGCGGTTTCAATATGATTTATCCCCAGAGAAATCGCTTTTTTGATTGTTAAATAGGCATTTTCTGAAGATACCAAATAACGCATTGTACCCAAAGAAAATACAGAAAAATCTAGGTTCGTTTTGCCAAACCGTCTATAACGCATTATTGATATATTGATGATTAACTGTTCTTTCTTGTTAGCAAGTGAGGACGGACTTCTCCCCCGACTCTCCTATTGTGTTTCATCGGTTTTATTCAGTTCTGAACGTTTGATTAAATCCGAAGGACTCAAGTTAGAGATAAAGTCTCGAAACGCTCGTCTTTCTGCTTCATCCGCATCCCTATCCACAGGAATAGAAGCATCTGCAATGACTTCTTCCATAACCCAAATTGAGCTATCGGTGCGTAAAGCAATAGCAATTGCATCACTAGGACGAGCATCAATTTCCTTCCTAATTTCTCCTTGACGGACAATTAACACAGCATAAAACGTGCTATCTTGCAAGGAATGAATGATAATCTTTTCCAGGGTCATATCCCAAGTTTCGAGAAGATTAACAAATAGATCATGGGTCAGGGGTCGGGGTGGTTTATGATTTTCTAAAGCACCGAGGATCGATTTGGCTTGATCCTGGCCAACATAAATCGGTAAAGCACGTCTCTCGACCGCATCTCGCAGTAGAATAATCGGGCTGCGCGTAGCCGCGTCGAGTGCAATTCCAGCGACTTTCATTTCAATCATTACGTTTATTAGCCTCTCTATCAAATATTCCCGACAAGCTCAGTGGTTAAGCCATAAATACTTATACCAACTCTATTCCAGTATGCCTTGATTTTTGTCGGAATCGACATTGGATTTTAGTTGTTGAGGTATTAACCTTTAACCGCGAACACCTCAACCATCAACACCTCAACCTTTAACAACTAACTGCTCTATGTTTACAGGACTCATTCAAGCGCTGGCAACCCTTCAACCTATAGGACAAGATCAATTCCAAATTAGTTGCGTTTTGGGGGATGTGGAATTAATTTTAAAGGATTTGGCCATTGGTGATAGTGTAGCAGTGGATGGAGTTTGTCTGACGGTGGCAGAAATTCGAGACAAGGGGTTTATCGCCACGGCGTCTCCTGAAACCTTAAACCGGACAAAACTGGGACAGAGTTTAGAAGGTTATTTTAACTTAGAAACGTCCCTAAGAGCCGGAAGTAAGTTAGGAGGACATTTTGTTACGGGTCATATTGATGGAGTTGGGTGTCTCCAGTCCGTTACTTCGACAGCAACTTCTTGGGAAATGCGGTTTGGCGCTCCTGTTAGTGACGCCAATATTTGGCGACGTCAAATTGCTCCTTATATTGTGCCAAAAGGAAGTATTGCAGTCAATGGAATTAGTTTAACAATTTCTGATTGTGATCTTGACGGTAATTGGTTTCAAGTTGCGGTTATTCCCCATAGTTATCAAGAAACCAATTTACGCTATTTACAACCGGGAAGTTGGGTTAATATTGAAGCAGATATTTTAGGAAAATATGTCGGGAAATTTCTTCAAAGTTATCTCAAAGGCAACTTGAATTATGTTGAAAGTTATGATAATATCCCAGCAATTTCCACCTTAACAGAAATTACCCCAGAGTTTTTAGCTGAACATGGATTTAGTTAATTAATGTTATTTTAGTGGCGCTCGCTCCATTTTTCGCTAATCTAGGAATAATATAGCAATCCTATTTGAGTTGTGTTCAAAAGTCCTGGGCAAAAGGGAACAGCCCCCCCAAACCCTCCGTGCACGGGGGGCTAGGGATCTGGGATAATACTTCTGGCTGTTTGATGTCAGTATTAAAATGTTACAACCTATTTAGGATTACTATATAGCAATCCTATTTGAGTTGTGTTTAAAATCCCTGATCAAAAGGGAACAGCCCCCCCAAACCCCCCGTGCACGGGGGGGAGAGATCTGGGATAATACTTCTGGCTGTTTGATGTCAGTATTAAAATGTTACAACCTATTTAGGATTACTATATAATAGTAGCCAAAAGGATAAAACCATGACAGTGAGCAGAATTATTCAACTTTTGAGAACGGGTAAACTTAACGAAACCGTAACGGTTCAGGGTTGGGTCAGAACCAAACGGGAATTGAAAGAATTTACCTTTGTAGAAGTCAATGATGGTTCAGCTTTGGCTAATTTGCAAGTAGTATTAAATCCCGATTTAGCCGACTATGGGAATATTTTAAAACAACTAAATACAGGTGCCTCGGTGGAAATTTCCGGGGTATTAGTAGAGTCTCCCGCCAAGGGACAACGGATAGAATTAAAAGCATCTGATGTCAAAGTTTATGGGGAAGCAGACGCCGAAACCTATCCTTTACAAAAAAAACGTCATTCCTTTGAATTTCTCCGCGAAATTGGGCATTTACGCGCCCGGACTAATACCTTGGGGGCAGTTTTTCGAGTTAGAAATGCCTGTGCTTCGGCGGTACATCAATTCTTCCAAGAACGGGGTTTTTTATGGGTTCATACTCCTATTATTACTGGTAGTGATTGTGAAGGAGCGGGGGAAATGTTTAGTGTAACTAACTTTAAATTAAAGGATATTCCCCTAACTGAATCTCAACAGGTTGATTACGATCAAGACTTCTTTGGAAAACCTGCTTATTTAACCGTAAGTGGGCAATTAGAAGCAGAAATTATGGCGATGGCGTTTGGGAATGTTTATACTTTTGGGCCGACATTTCGGGCGGAAAATTCTAATACTTCTCGCCATTTAGCGGAATTTTGGATGATTGAACCAGAAATGGCTTTTTGTGATTTAGAAGGGGATATGGATTTAGCCGAAGATTTCTTAAAACATATCTTTAAATCGGTATTAGAAAAATGTCCTGAAGATATGGATTTTTTTAATGAAAGGATTGATAAATCGGTATTAGAAACGGCTCATAATATTATTAATAATGAGTTTGGACGAATTACTTATACCGAAGCGATCGCAATTTTAGAAAAAGCGGATAAACAGTTTGAATATCCCGTCAGTTGGGGTTTAGATTTACAATCAGAACATGAACGTTATTTAGCGGAAGAATACTTTAAAAAGCCGACAATTGTTACGGACTATCCCAAAGAAATTAAAGCCTTTTATATGCGCTTAAATGAGGATGGAAAAACCGTTAGAGCGATGGATGTTTTAGCTCCTAAAATTGGGGAAATTGTCGGAGGTTCCCAACGGGAAGAACGGTTAGAAATGTTAGAAAATCGGATGAAAACCTTGGGAATAAACCCAGAGGAATTATGGTGGTATTTGGAATTACGGAAATATGGAACCGTCCCCCATGCGGGATTCGGATTAGGATTTGATCGTGTGGTACAATTTATGACGGGAATGGGGAATATTCGGGATGTAATTCCCTTCCCCAGAGCCCCACAAACCATTGAGTTTTAAAGAGTTAATGGTTGACGGTTGACTGTTAATAGTCAACTGTCTATGGAAGCCCTAAAGGGCTTACTACGTTATTTTCCGGTTAACTTCTTCAAACGTTCCGCTTCAAATGGCGCACCTTTTAACATCCGATTCCAATATAACCAAGGTAAAACATAAAGCTTGGCTAACCACATAATATAACGTTCTTCGGTAGGATCAAAAGGAAAACTAGAGTCGGGTTTATTCTCGTAGGTAAACTCCGCCATAATCGTTTTTCCGTAACCCGTAATTAACGGACAACAGGTATAACCATCATAACTTCCCGTTAGTTTTTGAGCATGAATTAACCCATAAAGATTTTCCACTAAAGCAGGTGCTTGTTTCCGAATTGCTGCCGCCGTTTTAGAAATAGGTAAAGAAGACGCATCTCCCAAGGCAAACACATTCGGATAAACATTATGTTGTAACGTATTTTTATTCACATCTACCCATCCCCCCGGTTGCACCGCTAAGGGACTATTCTTAATAAAATCAGGGGAACTCATGGGCGGTGTGACATGAATAAAATCATACTTAATACTGACTTCCTCCACACCGTTATCCGTTGTCACGGTAAAAATGGCTTCCTTTGTTTCCGGTTTAATTGCTTTGAGATTATGCTTATAATTTACCTCAATATTTCGACGTTCCACCACTTTTTCCAAGGCTTCACAATAGCCCGGAACTGGGAACATTTTAGCCACCGCCGTACAATACATCACCCGACTTTTTTCCCGCACCCCATTATTGCGGAAAGTATCATCGGCTAAATACATAATTTTTTGGGGGGCTCCTCCACATTTAATCGGTGTAGATGGAAACGTAAAAATTGCATTTCCCCCTTTAAAATTTTTCAACAATTCCCAAGTATAGGGGGCATATTCCAGGGAATAATTACTGGTAACACCATTTTTACCAATCGCATCTTTTAATCCCTCAACTAAATGCCAATCAATTTGAATCCCCGGACAAACTACTAAGTATTGATAATTAATTCGTTGACCATCTTTTGTAATCACTAAATTATTTTCGGGTTCAAATTTATCCGCATAAGCTTTAATCCATTTCACACCCGCCGGAATACAGTCCTTTTCATCCTTAATTGTATCTTCAATATTATAGGCTCCCCCACCCACCAACGTCCAAGCGGGTTGATAGTAATGTTTATCCGAGGGTTCAATAATGGCAATATCAAGGCTGGAATTTTTCCGCATTAGTTGGGCGGCGACGGTAATTCCTCCGGCTCCTCCCCCAACAATGACAATTTGATGGCGGGTTATCGGAGTTGTTACGGAATTTGAAGGTTGCGAGGTTGTACTAGACATAATAGTTTGTGACTTCTGGACTGATCTGCTTATTGAGTTTATCGGAGAAATGAGCTAAATATCCAATCTATTAACAACTTTTAAGATTTTGGTTTCAAAAGCCCTGCACAGAATAAATTTATAGCGAATTTAATTAAAAATTAATCATTGATTATTAAAAGAAAAAAACATAATTATTTAATATAATTATTGCTAAAATAAATGAAGATTTAAAAAACAAAAATATATTTATTAATTTTTGCCAAGATTAATATATTTTTATCCATATTCATGATTAAATGATATAATGGGGTTGGTTAATACAAGTTCATCTGCTTTTAATAAAGCTATCTCATCAATTCTAATCGAGGCTAACTTCCTAGAAAAATTGTAATATATAGATTTTATTATCAATAAAATTATAGGATTAGTATGGATTTAGTTTTGGTTCTAATGTGAATTTAACCGATATAATTTAACTCAAAAAATATAAAAATAGTTAATTGCCTTTGATTTGAAGTTAAAGTTCTGCCCCATCATCTTTAAATTTAGCTGTTATAGCAACCGCCAAGGCAGTTAGGACATTAGGACAGAAACGGATCTTAGAACCCAGACGGTGAAGTATTTTCCCCCGGTGTTCCCTCCCCCCCTAGCCCTCCGTGCACGGGGGGTTTGGGGGGGCTGTTCCGGTGTTCCCTGCTATAAAACCTCAAAAAATTAAAATCATGGCTTCCGAAAATCAAGTTAAACAATATTTGGCTCACTGGTTTCAGTTAGGCAAAAAAGTATTCATTCGCAACGGCGCAGACTCCCGCCTACCGCTAACGGTGGTTCAAGGAGAAAGGTATAGCCAACAGTTTGAGGAATGCTGGAACGAAATTCTATCCCCCGAGTCTGGAGAATGCTATTTAGAGGGAACCGAGCAAACCATTGAAGACCTACTTTCCTCCCAATGGGAAATCGAATCCTGTGGGCGGTGTTCCCTAATGGTTCCGGTGAAAGTTGCCGGAATGCCCCCCAATTGTTGTCCCTGTTTTGATTTACCCACCTGGCCAAATCTGGAAGTCCCCCTACCCCGTCTTCCCGTGAGTACCCGTCTCCATTTATTGAATATATGCAACCGACTTGCACCCAACCGAGAAACAGAAAATCTGGATTGAGATGTTCTACTATTGGAATCTTGTTAACTGGTACGGGCGGGTTCTTTGAGATCTTTGTTAATCACTTAAATCTTGATGAACCCGTCCCTACAACTGATGACTGATAGGAATGTTGTTACAATAGTTCATATAAATTCAAAACTCAGCCCCGGCTTGACTTAAATTCACCCCATGACTATTACCCAACTCGAACCAAACGGATCATTTTCCCCTGCCACCATTGATGTTTCCTCCAAGTCCATGGACGAACATCATCCCCGGCCAGAGGGAACCATCCACAAGGAATCGGATCAACCTACGGTACGTTACGATCCCGTTGCTATTGCCGACTATTACCGTTCTCGATTGTTCCAAGTCTGGGGACGCCTATTTAGAATTATTTGGAAATTCGGTTCCTTCGCCCTAGGATTATGGTTTGATGGCAAACGGGGAAAAAAAGTTAAAACCGAGAGAAAACGGGCAATTCAACTGCGAACTATATTAACCGAATTCGGCCCAGCCTTTATTAAAGTTGGACAGGCCCTCTCCACCCGGCCCGACGTTATGCCTACTTTATATTTAGACGAATTAACCAAATTACAAGATCAACTTCCCCCGTTCTCCAATGAAGTTGCCTATCAATTTATTGAAGAAGAATTAGGCGATCACCCCGATAATATCTATGCAGAATTAAGTGCCGATCCCCTAGCTGCGGCTTCCTTGGGACAGGTTTATAAAGGCAAATTAAAAACCGGAGAAACCGTTGCAGTCAAAGTTCAACGTCCAGGTTTATCCGAAAGTATTGCCCTGGATATTTATATTTTACGAACCCTAGCCCAGTTTGCAAAGAAAAGATTCAAATTTATCCGCAGTGATTTAGTCGCCATCATGGATGAATTTGGGGAAAGAATTTATGAAGAAATGGACTACAACCACGAAGGCAGAAATGCCGAACGATTTAAACAACTTTACGGCAATATTCCCGATATTTATGTGCCTAGAATTTATTGGGGTTATACCGGGCGACGGGTTTTAACCATGGAGTGGATTAACGGAACTAAATTAACCAATTTAGAAGAAGTTACTGCCCGAGGAATTGATGCCCGTTACTTAATTGAAGTGGGGGTACAATGTTCTTTAAGGCAATTATTGGAACATGGGTTTTTCCATGCCGATCCCCATCCAGGTAATTTATTAGCCAGTCCTGAAGGAAAATTAGTCTATCTCGATTTTGGCATGATGAGCGAGGTCAAACCCTATCAAAGATATGGGTTATTAGAGGCTATTGTGCATTTAGTTAATCGGGATTTTGAAGGATTAGCGAAAGATTATGTGAAGTTAGAATTTTTAAAGCCTGAAACCGATTTAACTCCGATTATTCCGGCTTTAGCAGAGGTGTTTAGTAATGCTTTGGGGGCAAGTGTTGCCGAACTAAATTTTAAGAGTATTACGGATCAACTCTCGGAATTAATGTATGAGTATCCTTTCCAAGTTCCGGCTTATTACGCCTTAATTATTCGGTCTTTAGTCACCTTAGAAGGGATTGCTATTAACGTTGATCCCAATTTTAAAGTATTAAGTAAAGCCTATCCTTATGTAGCAAAAAGACTTTTAACCGATCCTTCCGTTGAGTTAAGAACCTCCTTAAAAGATTTATTGTTTAAAGATGGATCATTTCGATGGAATCGTTTAGAGAATTTACTCAAAAATGCCCAAAATAGCGAGGATTATGATATCAACCAAATGCTGGATCAAACCCTCGACTTTTTATTTTCAGAGCGGGGAGAATTGATTCGAGAACAGTTAGGGAATGAGTTGGTTAAAGGTATTGATACAGCCTCTCGTAATGCGTTGACCACAGCCCAATCTAAAGTAGCGGAATGGATGGGAGTCAAAGTCTCCCCAACTCCCACCACAGCCCCTCAAACCACCCCCAATCAGAATAATTTAGAACAAATTCAAAGAATTGTGGGTATTCTCCAAGATACGAAAGGCTTTGATCCCATGCTATTAGTCCAGCGAGTTCCTGGTTTAATGGTTAAACCAGAAGTACAAAACCTGAGCCAAAAAGTGGCGGGGGAATTAGCTCAACGAGCCGCCGCCAGACTGATTCGGGAGTTATTTCTATCTTCTGATCCTCTAATTTATGAGGATAATCAATTAGGATCTACTGTTGAAAAAAACGGAGATTCTAGTCAAGGAAAATCCTTGCCTAAACAGCCCCTATCTCTACCACCCAGTCGTTAATTGATTATACCTTAATCTTAGAATGAACAAATTCCTCTAATCGCTTGATTCCTTTTTCAATCGTGATTAAATCCGTTGCGTAAGATAAACGAATATGGTTATCATTTCCAAAAGCATGGCCGGGTACGGAGGCTAACTGTTTTTCTTCTAGTAAGTAATTACAGAATTCAACGGAATTTAAACCTGTTTTTTCAATATTAATGTACATATAAAATGCACCATCAGGTTTTAGACAACTAATTCCTGAAATTGCATTTAATAAATTGAACATTACTTCTCGTCGTTTCGCAAAAGCTAGACGCATTTCCTCCACACAATCGAGGGAGTTTTCTAAAGCAGCGATCGCCCCATATTGAGCAAAAGTACAAACATTAGAGGTACTATGACCTTGTATACGAGTTGTGGCTTTAATAATATCCACATCTCCGGCTAAATAACCCAGACGCCAGCCCGTCATGGCAAAAGATTTGGCAAAACCACTACTAATTAAAGTAGATTTATAGCTTTCAGGATGGGCAGCAGCAATACTTAAATGTTGAGCATCATCATAAATAATTTTAGAATAAATTTCATCCGAAACCACTAAAATACCCGCTTCTACAACAACCTCAGCTAAGGCGCGAACTTCCTCTGGGGTATACACCATTCCCGTCGGATTAGAAGGAGAATTCAAAACAAAAAGTTTGGTCTTGGGTGTAATAGTTTGGCGCAATAAATCCGGGGTGATTTTATAACCAGTTTCTGCACCCGTTGGCACAATAACCGGAATCCCTTCCACCAGTTTTACCATTTCAGGATAACTCAACCAATAGGGAGACGGAATAATTACTTCATCTCCTGGATCAATCACCGCCACCATCAAATTATAGAGGGAATGTTTACCCCCATTAGTAACAATAATATTGTCACTTTTATAGTCTAAACCTGTTTCTTTACTTAAGGTTTGGGCAATTAATGATCGTAACAGGGGTTCCCCTGCTGCTGGGCCATAGCGAGTTTTGCCTTCATCCAAGGCTTTTTTAGTCGCAGCAACAATATGTGGAGGGGTATCGAAGTCCGGTTCGCCTACGCTAAAATTTAAGACATCCATCCCCTCAGCTTTCATTGCTTTTGCCTTCGCTGAGATCGCCAGCGTTACAGACGGTGGAACTTTTTCTACTCGCGCTGCTAGCTTCATACTTTAAAAATCTGTAATTTTCTGTTTCAATCCTTAGATTCTAGGAGGGGGGTTGCATCGTGGCAACCCATTTGTTATAGAATGATAACATCATATATCCAAATCAGTGAAAATAGTGCGATCATTTTTGATGATACAGTATTGGATAAAAGGTTCGGGGAAAAAATTGAATTAGTCCGTCGTCAATATAGCGNAACAGAACATCGTGTACTGTCAGGTATTGGGCTGGTTAACTGTGTTTATGTTAATCCAGAACTGGGTTTATTTTGGGTAATTGATTATNGCATANNTGAATCTTTGTCCAGTTATTTAATCAAAGAACTGAATTGTCCTTCGATAAAAATGGAACTTGTTTGATTCTTTTGGGTTTATTTTTAAATGAATAATC
>B570J29627_1000012_pt1 | contig 18143 bp, 13 predicted proteins | sample LakMenEpi13Sep09_FD_29627 | JGI IMG/M metagenome (IMG submission 29627)
TGTATCTCTTTGAACACCAGTTGAAAGATTGGTTATTTCTGAAGTCAAAGCATTAACTCCTTGACTAACTGATTGATTTAAACCAATGATTCCAGTATCTACAGACCCATTTAATTGCCTAATTTCTGACTCAGTAGTGGCTAAAAAATCCGATATTTTCCCACTTAAATTGATGGCTTCTTGTGCGGCACTAGAACTGGTTTTGGCGGCGGCATTTAGGTTAGCAAATAACTCTGGATTTCCATAGATTTCTGCAAATTGATATAAACTGCCAATTAGTTTCATAATATCAATTCCTAGCTCTCCAGGAATGCGAGTATTATTACAAAGAATAGTTTCAGGACAATCGGGACTAAGCGGATCTGCATCTGCGAAGTTTTGAGAAAATTTTTCCTTGGGAATAATATCAATATATCCTTCATTTAATAAACCAATTTGGTTAGATTGAATGATCACATTGCGAGGAATAATAAAACTACTCGGTGTAATTTCTAAAATGGCATCAACAGCATTTAAGGATGCTTTAAGTTGAACCAATCGACCCACTTTAACCCCTCGATATCTGACAACTGTTCCGATTTGTAATGCAGACGCATCAGAAAATTCTGCAATAATTGTGTAACTACGACTTCCTAAACTAATATTTTTCAGCCATAAAACTACGGCTCCGAGTAAACCCAATCCCAACAAAATTAATAAACCCACAGAACCTTCCCGAATAGCTCGCGATCGCATAGTTTTCTCTCTCACAATTAGGGTAAACTTTTAACATCATAAATCTGGTATTTCCCTCTAACTTAACTGGACAACAATTTGATTTTCTAAAAGCAGTTTATCGGTTAATAAGTCTTCAACCGTAATTCTTAAAAATCGTTTTTCATCTACTTGAAATAAGACTTTAATCCGATCACTTCCTGGGTTTCCTAGAGGGGCTAATTGAGCAATGGTGCGACCGCCTGGGGTATCATTTAAAGATTGAACAATTTGGCTTTGATCTAAACGACGAGTGACCAAACGATCGCCATCAAAATAAACCTCTGTTCCTCCGGTTTCATCCCCCAATTCTCCTAAAATCAATTCAATACTGGGTTGATTTTCCAAAGATGCACCCAACATTAATTCTATGGGTGTCGTCATCGGATAGGGTTGACCTGATCTTATAATTGAATGCCAACTATGGCAATTATCCCGACGATTCCAATAGCGAACCCCATAACTATGATATAAAAAATCTTCTATTTTTGTCCCTTGATTTAGTTGTAAAGCACCATGGGAAATCGCCTCAAAAGGTTTTTTACGGCGAATTTTATCATTCTCAAAATATTGCTGAATCCAAGTTTGTACCGATGGAATTTGAGCACTTCCTCCCACTAATAAAACAGCATTGATATCAGAAACTTCAATTCCTTGACGGCGAGCTTGTTGGAAAACTTTACCAATAGAATCATCTAAGGTTTCAAAAAAACTAGCATTAGTAAGAATAGTTTCAAACTGGTTCCGCGTTAAGGTTAATTCATAACTATCTAAGGTTTGGTCATCAAAATAAACTTCTGTCGCTTGAGTTTGTAAAGATAATTGAATTTTTAAACGTTCAGCTAAACGATTAGTTAGGCTATTTTTGGGTAAACCTTGGGTTTTAGTAAAGTAATCTAATAACCAATTATCAATATCAGAACCCCCTAAATTTTGCCCCGCTTTCGCTAAAACTCTAGCAGTTTGTACCCGTTGTCCTGATGATTCTGTAAAGGATTTTTGCCCCCATTTTAAAATAAAACCTAACGGTTTTTTATTGTTATTTGCTTCTAAACGAACTAGGGAGAGATCTAACGTTCCTCCACCTAAATCAATTACCAGCAAAAGCTCTTGATCTGCTAATCCATAACCTAAAGCAGCCGCCGTGGGTTCATCTAACAGTTTTACCTGTTCTACATCAAGAGATTCAGATACTTTTCCAAGCCAATAACGATAGGATTCAAAGCTGTCAACTGGAACGGTAAATACCAAAGAATCAACCTCCATAGGTATTTGACGAATAGCATTCACAATTCCTCTTAAAAACAATTCTCCCACTCGTTCAAAGCTAATAATTTGACCATCAATTTCGGGTAAAAATCCCTGAATATTACTCCCAATTCCCCGTTTAAAATTCTTGAAAAAACGAGGATTATTACTAATATCATATCCTCCATCTCGTACTTGTTGACCCAATAAAATATCCGGTTGACTCGCATCTTTTAAATAAACTAAACTCGGAATTAGGGGAGGATTTTGGCTGGAAATTTGAGATAAATTAGGCAGTTTTAAGGTTTCGGGTTTTTGTGTCGCCGAATTCCAACGGGAAATCACTGTATTACTGGTTCCAAAATCAATCGAAATAGTCATTTTTCTAAATATTTTATAATAGAAATAATTAAGAGTTTGCTTCTTTTTCTAAGATTAACGTAACCGGGCCATCATTTTCGATTGAAACTTGCATCATGGCGCCAAATTTCCCTGTTTCTACTTTTAAACCACTCAAACGCAATTGTTCAACAAACTGTTGATAAAGCTTTTCAGCCGTTGCTGGAGGTGCTGAACGATCAAAGGACGGACGCCGACCCTTGCGACAGTCCCCATAGAGAGTAAATTGACTTACCACTAATAATTCACCTTGAATTTCTTGAATGGATTTTTCCCATTTTCCAGTGTTGGTTTGGGGATCGGAAAATAATCTTAATTCTAAGCATTTTCGCACCATCCAATTAATTTCTATTTCGGTATCTGTTTGAGCAATTCCTACTAATAGGTTGAGTCCTCTCCCAATTTGACCGATGATTTCACCTCCGACAGTAACTTGAGACGCATTAACTCGTTGAACAATTACCCGCATATCAGTAATCAGTAATCAGTTATTAGTCATCAGTTAATAGTAGGGTGCGTATTATCAGTACACGCACCATTACTATTGTTCACCTATTAACTAATATTTTATTTCCCAAATCCTTTTCCACGACTGGTAGAGGGAAGACATAAACAATGATTGAGTTGAGATCGTAGAATTTCATGATCTAATTCCTGACCAATTAAAACTAACTGGGTTTTGGGTTCGGTTTTCCACTCATCATCATCAATTGAAAACCGTTTTCCACTCAGATGAAAAATATGACGTTTGGGACTTTCATCAAACCATAAAATTCCTTTGGCTCGAAACACACTTGCGGGAAGTTGGTTATCCAAAAAGTATTGAAATTTTCTTAAAGAAAGGGGTTGATCACTTTGGAAAGAAAGGGAGGTAAAACCATCATTTTCTAAGTGATTAGAATGGTGGTGATGATCATGATCATGATCGTGCTCACAATCTGGATCACAGACATGATCATCATGGTCATGGTCGTGATCATGTTTGTGCTCATGATGGTCATGTTCATGGGATTGATCATCAAAATATTGATCGGATTGGAATAATCCAACACTCAGAATTAAAGGTAAGGAAACTTGAGAGTTAGTGGTGCGTAAAATTCGGGCATCTTTTTTCATATCCCGAATTCTGACTTCCAATAAATCTACCTCGGCTTCATCGACTAAATCGGTTTTATTTAAAACAATAATATCCCCATAGACAATCTGACTATTGGCGGCTTGACTATTGAATAAATCCAAACTAAAATTAGCACAATCTACTAATGTTACAATGGAATCTAAACGAGTCATATCCCTTAATTCTGTACTTAAAAAAGTCAGAGCGACCGGAAGCGGATCGGCGAGTCCGGTGGTTTCTACCACCATATAATCCACTTTTTCAGGACGTTCTAAAACCTTATAAACCGCATTAACTAAATCTTCATTAATGGTGCAACAAACGCAGCCATTACTTAACTCAACCATTGTATTATCTTCATCGGTATTGATAATCAATTCATTATCAATTCCAATTTCACCAAATTCATTCACCAGGACGGCGGTTTTGATTCCCTGCTGATTGGATAAAATATGATTCAGCAGGGTGGTTTTCCCACTTCCTAGGAATCCTGTAATAATGGTGACAGGCATTCCCCGCTTGGGGTCATCCATGGTTAATTCTGTCTTAGGTGTGACGGTGGACTGCATAGGGGTACTACCAAAAACGTCAAAAATTTAACTGGTAATTTTCAGTGTATCCTATTCTTTCCCAGATGACAATTTTAGAATTAAAGATTGTGGAATAAAACCTTTAATAATTGCTCAACAACAATTTTCCAGGTAAATCTTTTTGAGACAAAATCAGGCCCGATTTTTTGGAGGAATTGATAAAGGGTTTCTTTTTGAATTACCATTTCCATTAACTGTAATAAATGTTCCTGATCCGGTTCTAAAAAGAATCGAGTTTCTCCTGTTTTTAAAGTCATTTTCTCAAATTTACTTCTGATTTTATAGACTAATTTTTCATCGGTAAAATCATCCGTTGGCCCCCCGTCGGTACAGATAACGGGAATACCAGAAGCCATCGCTTCTAACACCGGAAGATTAAACCCTTCGGCGGCATAAGGAGACACATAAGCATCGGCGGCTTGATACAATTGTGCCATTTCTAAGGATGATAAGTTATTACCAATATAAACCATTCGAGAGGAAATCCGTTGTATTTCTGTCTCGTTTAATGTGTCTTTTGTAGCTTGTTTGAGATAGTCTTTAGAAGGAAAAATTGCATCTCTCCCTTTTAAAACTAATCGGGCTTGGGGATATTTTTCTGTAATTTGAGCAAAGGCTTTTAAAATCCGATCAATTCCCTGACGTTCATTCCACATTACCCCAATATTCAGGAAGATAAAACCATCATTCCAGCCAAATTTTTTTCTTAATTCCTGTCGTTTTTCTTCGGGTAAAGGATGATAAATATTAGGGTCAATTCCTAAAGGAATTACCACTACTCGTTCAGGAACAGCGCCACTGCGAATAAATCCTTCCCTCGACCAATGGGAGGAGGTAATAATTAAGGTATCAGAATTCCGATGAGCTTCTCTAAAACATTCAATTTTCATACCATTTAAAATAGAACGTGGCACAATTCCCCATTCTGTACAGCCAAAAATAGCGGTTTTTTTACTAGATGAAGCTGTTAAATTAAACGGACAATAAACCCGCAGGGTAACATCCACTTGTTCCTCGGTTTTAGGAACAGTAATTTGGTCTAATATATTTTCAGCTTCGATACTTAATAAATGTTTGCTAGGTTTCCAGTCTGAGGTAACATATTTAATATCTTTATGAAAAACTTTTAAAGCTGGATATTTAACCATTTCTAACAGTTGATAACTGTTAATAAAGGAATAGGAATGGGGAATATCTCGCCATCCTTCGACAATAATACTATGGGAATCAGATAAACAAACAGAATCTTTAATTATGGGATTTGCCCAGGATATTGCTGTTTGATCTTGGCAAACTTCTAAGAGTTGATCAACGGTATGTTTCCAGGTATAATGTTGATTAATCCATTCGGGCGCAGTTTTTCTAGCCTGTTCTCGCCAGGTAGAATTATCTATTACCTCTTGCATTAATTCTGCCAGATGTTTCCAATTTGGATGCAGAAAGAATTGACTTTGATTTTGAATAATTCGAGTTTTAAATCGAGTATCTATTTTTAAGTTAAACTCTGGATTAATAATTTCTTCTGTGGCTCCTCCAGAAGCATAAATAATCGGTAGTCCCGATGCTGCTGCTTCTAATACTGATAAATTAAAAGCAGTGGCAATATCCACCGCTAAATAAGCATCGGAAATTTGGTATAATTGGGCTAGGGATGCACAGGATAGGGTTTGATTAAAATAGGCAACTCGCTGTTTAACTTTAGTAACTTCTTCCTCGGTTAATACTTGTTGACTAGCACTGGTTAACCACTGGTTAGAGTCATGAAAAAAATCCGATCCTTTTAAGACTAATCGCGCCTGGGGATATCGTTCTATAATACGAGAAAAAGCTTTTAAAATGGGTTTAATTCCATCTTGATCCTGTAAACTTCCAACATGGAAAAATATAAAATAATCTTCCCATCCCCATTGTTTTCTAAGTCTATTTCTTTCGGTTTCATCTAAGGGATAATAAATTTTAGGATCAACACCCCAAGGAATAACCTTTATTTGTTCAGGATTTAGACCACTGCGGATCAGTCCTTCCCGTGACCATTGGGAGGGCGTAATCATAGTAACATCGGGATTAATTATTTGATTTTTTAAGTGAAATAGGGGTTTAAGTTGTGGCGAAGAATCAATTAAAATTCCCCAAGGAGCAGTGGTATAGATCAGGGTTTTTTGACTTTGAGATGAGTTAAAATTAAAGGGTTGATAGAGACGGATAGTAACATCAGCAGGGGGATTAATTGCTTGAGTAATTTGTTGTAACTGGGTTTCTAATGGAGGTGGGAATAATCCGTTTAAATGTTTCCACTGGGGTTTTAAACCGGGAATATCTTGATGGGTTATTTCTAATTGCGATCGCTTTAACAGTTCCAAAAGTTGGAATTGATTGGTGATACTATAAGCATGGGGGATAAAACGCCAACCTTCAACATGAATTTTCATAGATATTTTTTTCCTTAAATATAAATTAATGAATAATTTCTCTTGACGAATGTTCCCTTAATGATTAAAATAAATCAAGGCAGCAAATAGAATTAAAACATAGTTTTCGATCATGATCAACCCCTGAGACTAACTTACTGAAAATCTATGAAATCTGAACGACGTATTTCATTTTCCCTCTCTAGTCTGCTGCTGATTTTAGCATCTGTATTTCTACTGATTCTGCTCTGGCAAATTCGAGGTTTAATCGTTCTATTAATGATTTCTGTGGTTTTAGCCGCTTCTATTGTTCCTATTGTTAATTTGGCAGAAACAAAACAGGTTCCTCGATATTAGTTGAAAATCTGTATCTACAACCCAAACTAATCGCCGAACAACAAGAGGAAAGTTCTGCCCCGGGTGATGAGGTATCCTCCAGAAACTAATTTTTCAATTTTGATGACTTACCAATTCCAGAGGCTAAACTAGATCCGTTGCCCCAAAAAACATTGGGAAAACTAGCCCCCCTAGCTCTGTTTCCCCTGACTGCATCCCGATTTCTTCAACCCCGAAATTCTATGCACTACGCGCTCCAACGCCAACTCAAACGTCTGAGCCTTGATCAACAAACTCCTCCGGTTGATCTCGCTACATGGCAAGAATTTCTGGAAGTCGTTAACCACAGCTACAATAAAGCGGATCGAGAACGAAATTTAATCGACCGCTCCCTTACCATGTCTTCCCGGGAAATGTTGGAGTTATATAACCAACAAACTCAAGAATCAGAAGCTCGTTTACAAGCAGAAAGGGATCGAGCTAAATCCGTAATTAGTTCCCTCGGCGCGGGGTTATGTATTTTAAATCCCCAGGGCGGTTTGTTATCAATGAATCCTGAAGCGGAAAGGCTACTAGGATGGTCGGAAGTTGAATTAGTCGGGAACCCGATTTTAGAGTGGATTGGAGGGCGATCGCAATTATCCTTAGATGGGTTTCAACAGCTTACCGAATCCGCCTCCACCCCCGCAGAGTTAACCTCTTTCCTAGAACCGATCAAATCCAGTGACGATCAGTTTCTCTGCGCCGATGGCAGTATTTTACCCGTTTCCTATGTATTAACTCCGATTTTAGAGAAAAACACCTTTGTAGCAGCCGTCTTAGTGTTTTTAGACATTACCGAACGCAAACAAGCTCAGTTAGAAGCCGAACGTTCGATCTCTCTCCTACGCGCCACTTTTGATTCCACCGATGCCGGAATTTTAGCCGTTGATCGCACGGGAAAAATCTTAAATTTTAATCAGAAATTTGTGGAAATGTGGCAAGTTCCCACCACCCTATTCAAGCCTCCCCACGATCAATCCGCCCTAGCCTTTGTGTTAAGACAATTAAAAGATCCGCCTCGATTTCTAAAAACGGTCATGCAGCTTTCTTCTGAACCGCAAACACCAACTTATGATGTGGTAGAATTCAAAGACGGCAGAGTTTTTGAGCTATATTCCCATCCTTCCCAAATGGGAGAAAAATTAGTTGGGCGAGTCTGGAGTTTTCGAGATATTACCCAAAGAAAACGAGTCGAAAAAGCCCTACAATATCGGGTAGAATTTGAACAATTAATTACTAATTTATCGACTCACTTTATTAGTTTAACCACCGATGGGATTGNAAATGGTATTCAACAGGCTTTAGAACGAATTAGTATCTTTATTGAGGTAGAACAAAGCTATTTATATTTATTCGCCGATCAGGAAATCCAGATGAATTCGGTTTATCAGTGGTTAGCGAGTAAAAGTCCAAATCTTGGCCTACAAGAAAACGCAAGATTAACCGATTTATTAAAGAAAATATTACCCTCAAAACTCTACCTTTTTGATATTCCTTGGTTAGAAAAACAACTCAACCGCTATGAAAATATTTATCTAGCGATTCAAGATTTACCCCCAGAAGCACTAAAGGATTTAGAATATTTACGACAATTTCATCAAAGTTTAGAATTATCATCTTATTGCGAAACCGATACTTTACCTGCAATTGCATCCATTATTCTAGTTCCGTTAGTCTGTCGTCGCGCCCTGGTAGGTTTTCTGCGATTTGATTCTATCTATTCTAGTTATACCTGGTCATCGGATAATATTGCCCTATTAAAAATGGTAGGAGAAATGTTTTCTAATGCCATTGAACGCAAACAAACCGAAGAATTTTTACGACAAACTGAAGCCAAATATCGCAGTATTTTTGAAAATGCCGCCGAGGGAATTTGTCAAACCACTCCAGAAGGGAAATACCTGAGTGCTAACCCGGCATTGGCAAGAATTTTAGGCTACAATTCCCCAGAGGATTTATTACAAACCATCACAGATATTGATCGTCAATTATATATTAATCCTCACCGTCGAACCGAATTTATCACAGCAATTCAAAACAATAATTCCGTATCCAGGTTTGAATCCCAGGTTTATCGCCGAGANGGAAGTATTATTTGGATCTCAGAAAATGCCAGGGCTGTTCGAGATCAAACCGGACAACTACTCTGTTTTGAAGGCACAATCGAAGATATTACCGAAAGTAAACAAGCCGCAGAAGCCCTGAAACAAGCCAAGGAAGCCGCCGTTGCCGCCAACCGAGCTAAAAGTAGCTTTTTAGCCAATATGAGTCACGAACTCCGCACTCCTTTAAATGCGATTATTGGCTATAGTGAGATTTTGGCAGAAGAAGCCGGAGACTCAGGATATGAAGATATTGTTCCTGATTTAGAACGAATTCGCACGGCTGGACGTAACTTACTATCTTTGATTAATGATATTTTGGATATTTCTAAAATAGAAGCGGGGCGGATGGATTTGTATTTGGAAACCTTTGAGATTCCCATGTTAATTGAAAGTGTCGTCGCCACGGCTCAACCGCTTGTAGATCAAAATAGAAACACATTGGACATTCACTATGCCCCCAATACCCCCAGCACCATGCTCGCCGATTTAACTAAAGTTCGACAGGTCTTATTGAACCTGATTAGTAATGCGGCTAAATTCACCTCAGCAGGCCAAATTACCCTCGATATTTGTCTAGCCCAAACCCTACCCTGGGAAGACGTTCACCCGCAAAATCTGACCGTCGATCCCAAATCAGGCTATATTGCTTTCCAAGTNCNAGATACCGGAATTGGCATTACTCCCGAACAACAAAAACAACTATTTGAACCCTTCACCCAAGGAGACGCCTCAACCACTCGCCGTTATGGGGGAACGGGATTAGGACTAACGATCAGTCAACGCTTTTGTCAAATGATGCAGGGTTCGATTAGCGTTAATAGTGAACTATCCAAGGGTTCCACCTTTACCGTCTATTTGCCCCTCTGGGTTCAATCCCTATTCCCAGAAGCGGAATTGGAATCCGAACCCGAGGAACCTTTGGCAGAACCGGATTTAATCTGGGTTGAACCTACCTTGACAGTTAATAGTTCATCGGCAACGATCTTAGTCATTGATGATGATCCCGATACCCGGAATTTAATCGAGCGATCGCTAATCGAGCACCGAATGCGGGTAGAAACCGCAGCTACAGGAGAAGAAGGACTTCAGCNTGTCCAAGAATTGCGTCCCGATGCCGTGATTTTAGATATAATCCTGCCAAAAATGAGCGGTTGGGCGGTATTATCAACATTAAAAGCCGATCCTAATCTAGCTGAGATTCCAGTGATCGTGTTATCGTTCATCAGCAATAAAAACCGAGGGTTTGCCTTAGGTGCATCGGACTATCTAACAAAACCTTTTGATGGGAAGCGTCTGGCTACTTTACTAAGTAAGTATCAACCTGATCGGAAACCGGATATTCTGCCCCTAGCTAATCACATTTTAGTTGTTGAAGATGATCCTATAATCCGACAAATGTTACGCGGATTATTACAGCGACAGGGTTGGATAGTTCAAGAGGCGGCCGATGGTGAAGTCGCTTTGCAATTGATCCAACAGTCCGCTCCCAGACTAATTCTGCTGGACTTAGTTCTTCCCCGAAAAAGTGGTTTTGAGTTGATCCACGACCTTCAAAAAGCTGAACAGTGGGCGCATATCCCAGTTATCGTAATTACGGCTGCGGAATTAACCCCCACAGAATGGATGCAATTGCGGGGATATGTGGAGCAAATTCTTCAGAAAGGCAGTTATAGCGGTGAAGATCTTTTGNAAGAAATTCATACGTTGTTGAATGCCAGCTTGAAACAGTTTCCATTAAATTCTAAATCGTGAAAATTCTAAGCCTAAACTATTAATGTTGAGATCAGATCATGGTAAAGATTTTATTAGTTGAAGATAATGAAATGAATCGGGATATGCTCAAACGACGCCTATTCCGCAAGGGATATGAGGTATTTATTGCCGTGGATGGGGCTGAGGGTGTGGAACTGGCCCATTCAAAAATGCCCGATCTGATCCTGATGGATATGAGTTTACCCGTGATGGATGGATGGGAAGCTACCCGACAAATTAAAGCCGATCCAAAAACCAAAGCCATTCCCGTAATTGCGTTAACGGCCCATGCTATGGCGGGCGATCGGGAAAAATGTTTGGCCGCCGGGTGCAATGATTACGATACAAAACCCGTAGAATTTTCCCGTCTATTGGACAAAATAGAAGTCTGTTTAAAGAAAGCCACCGCACCCTAATCAGTTATCAGTAAACAGTCAACAGTCAACAGTTATCAGCCAAGAGAAACTATAAATCTCTACTCTTAACTCTTACGGAAATATTGTAGAATCTGCTGAAAGCGATCTCAATTTTTATCTGAGCAACTGATTTAATGAAAACCTTAGCTGGGGGCCTGGTACTTGTTGTTACTATCCCAAAACGACAGTAGGAGCCACGAATAAGAGATGGAAGCTCAACCCGATCGCGTACTAATTGTTGATGATAATGAGGTTAACCGTGACCTCCTGGCTAAAAGACTCCAGCGCCAAGGTTACGGCGTGACTGTGGTTTCTAATGGCTTTGAAGCCCTGGAAATGATGGCATCAATGTCCCTGGACTTGGTGTTACTGGATATTATGATGCCTCAAATGAATGGCTATCAAGTCTTGGAAACTTTGAAAGCTGATCCCGCCCTGCGTCATATTCCCGTGGTGATGATTTCGGCGGTTAATGATATTGATAGTATTGTTCGTTGTATTGAATTAGGGGCCGAAGATTATTTATCTAAACCCTTTAATCCGGTTTTATTAAAAGCTAGAATTAATGCCTGTTTAGAAAAAAAACGCNTACGGGATCAAGAACAAGCNTATTTAAAAAAGTTAGCTGAAGAACAGGAAAAATCGGAACGATTATTATTAAATATTTTACCCGAAGCGATCGCCCAACGNCTAAAACAGGGAGAAAGCACCATTGCCGATAGTTTCGCCGATGTCACGGTTTTATTTTCAGATATTGTTAATTTTACTAAATTATCCGCTAATTTATCCCCGGCTCAATTAGTGGAAGTTCTCAACGAAATTTTTTCGGCTTTTGACGAATTAGCGGAAAAATATGGCTTAGAAAAAATTAAAACTATCGGAGATGCTTATATGGTAGTTGGGGGACTCCCTACTCCCCGTCCTGACCATGCAGAAGCGATCGCTAATATGGCCTTAGATATGCAAAGCATTATCGGTCAATTTCGTCTCGAAGGCAATGAACCTGTACAAATGCGAACCGGAATTAATATCGGGGCGGTAGAAGCGGGAGTTATTGGTACCAAGAAGTTTACCTATGACCTTTGGGGAGATACGGTAAATACCGCTAACCGCATGGAGTCCCATGGCGTCGCAGGCAAAATTCAAGTAACAGAAACTACCTACCAACGTTTAAAAGATAAATACATTTTTGAGGAGCGCGGCATCATTGAAATTAAAGGCAAAGGCGAAATGTTCACCTATTTCCTCATCGCCCGAAAAGATTGAATTGGGTAATTACGAATTACGAATGGGTAATGGGGATCGCGGATTTAAGAGAATTTCACGGATTTTAATCTGTGTTAATCTGCTTAAATCCTTCGTCGTAAAATAGTTAAACTTAATCCAAATAATCCTAAAGATAGAGATACGGCGATCGCTGTGACTAAAATTAAAGGTTGGGTAGTTTGGCGAACTGCGATCGCACAAAGTGCCCACATAATCACAAAAGGATAGGCAATTTCATTCCGTTCAATAATTAAAATAGACGCTACAGTTCCAGCAATTACTAATAAAATTGCTGTCCATAATTCCGGTGAAATTCCCCCGCCTTTCCATTGCCAATTTTCCAAGACTAAAGCGACATTCACAATGGTTGCGACACTAATCCAACCTAAATAAATACTAATCGGAAGATCAACATACCAGCGTTCTTGTTTAGAGACTTTAACCCTACCAATATTTAATCTTAAATAAGCCACAATTAAAGAATTTAAAATGGCTATCATTGCCCCCAGGGACAAAAAAAACATCTGATATTGAAATAAAAATACCCAAATTATTTGGGCAATACTGGCTAAAACCAAGGCAAAACCTAACTTCTCTAATCGCGGATTTTCCTGGTTTTGAGGTAAAAATTGATATAGGGCAAAACCGAATAATCCTAGATAAATTAAGCCCCAGATAGCAAAGGCATAATTAGCCGGAATAATTTTAACATCTCTAAAAACTGTATTAGAAATTTCTCCAATAGTTAAACCATTAAAGGGAGCTAAGTTCGCTAATACATTAATTCCAAATGCGGCGATAATCGCCATTAAATTTGCCCATTGTCTGAGGGAGTTAAGATGAGAGTCCTGAGAATTAGTCTGCATGGGTCTACTAATTAGGTAATTGGTAATTGGTAATTGGTAATTGGTAATTGGTAATTGGTAATTGGTAATTGGTAATTGGTAATTGGTAATTGGTAATAGAAAGAGTTTGCCTTCCGTGTTCNGGTGTTCCCTCCCCCCTAGCCCCCCGTGCACGGGGGGTTTGGGGGGGCTGTTCGGGTGTTCCCTGTTCCCTACTAAAAAAAAATCCACCAGACACGATCAATTGCATCTGGTGTATCTATTTTAATCGGTAGAAACCGTCATTCGCTGAATCCTATTCAACGCCCTGGGACACCGAAGGACGAGGAACCACCCGACGATTTAATTTCGGTTTAGAAGACGGGAGTGGCATTTCTTCTTCCTCAGCCGGGAATTCGGAATCTAACCAACTGGGGCGAGTTTGATCGTAGGCTAATTGTAAAGCCGCCGCCGCGATCGCTTGGGGATCGTATTCCTCACTCAATTGGGCCACAATCGGTAAGAAAGAGGCAACTCGTTCACCCGTTAAGGCTTCCTGCACTCGTCCTTGAAGTCGTTCAATATAACGGCCTTCAATTTGCGATCGCTTAGGAACTGACAACACCGTAAAGTTATGATTCAAATGGCGCTCAATTAACCGCAGTTTCCGGCGATCAATCGGTTGAATCAGGGTAATCGCAATTCCTTCGCGTCCGGCGCGACCTGTACGACCAATCCGGTGAACATAACTCTCCGCGTTATCTGGTAAATCGTAGTTAATCACGTGACTGAGATGATCCACATCTAAGCCCCGGGCAGCGATATCCGTGGCCACGATCCAACGCACCTGACGGCGACGGAATCGTTGCAACAGCCGTTCTCGTTGGGTTTGGTTCAAATTTCCATGATATTCGTCAACACTGTGACCTGCGGCTTGCAGGAAAGTGGTTAACTCCGCAGCAGCTTGTTTGGTGCGGACAAAAATAATCGCTGATTCTGGATCTTCTAATTCTAAAATCGGTTGCAACGCCCGGGCTTTTGACCACCCACGGGGAGCCATATAAGCACGCTGTTCAATGCGTTTGGGGGTAGCTTTGGGGTTTTCAGCTTTAATGGTGACTGGATTTTTGAGGAATTTCTTCACCAGTTTCCAAATCGAAGGCTCCATCGTAGCCGAGAAAAACGCCGTTTGCCGATCTTCAGCAACGGATTCCAGAATTTTTTCTACATCCTGAATAAAGCCCATGCTTAACATTTCATCGGCTTCATCCAACACTAACCACTTAATCCGGTCAAATTTCAGATTCCCCCGGTTGAGTAAATCTAAAATCCGTCCAGGTGTGCCAACAACAATCTGCACGCCCTGTTGTAACCGTTGGATTTGTCGTTCAATCGACTGACCGCCATAAACGGTTAAAATATACAAGCTGCGATCATCGGTCATTTTCCGAATCGCTTCTTTAACCTGCATGGCTAACTCCCGAGTTGGGGTCAGGATTAACGCTTGTACGCCCTTTGCACTTGTATCCAGTTGCTCCAGAATGGGCAATGAAAAGGCGGCTGTTTTGCCCGTCCCGGTTTGAGCCAGTCCCACCACGTCCCGTCCAGACAAAATATGGGGAATTGCTTCGACTTGAATGGTGGTTGGCTCGCTAAAGCCTATTGTTTCCAGATAACTAGCACGTTCTTCGGAAATTCCTAAGCTTGCAAAAGATGGACTCATTCATTCTCCTATCTATGTTTTTTTGCCCGGTTCCTGACCTTGCCCTATTCATTTGAGACACTTTTACTACAATGCAGAGGTTTATTAGTTTTGCTATAACGCTTGACGCAGCTCTCTACAAACGTTGAGTTACGCTGTCTCTTGGGCATCTTGGAACCTTATTTACATTCCAAGGTCTTCAAAGTTCCTGAACTCACTTTTTGTCACAACCATTGAGGTTGTTTAGTCAATCAGACTCTTTATAGACCATCTCTCTCTAGGATAACGCTTAACATTCAGAAATATAACAACAAATTTCTTAAAATTTGCGGCGATTTCGGTGAAATGGCTTACCTGTAAGCTTTTAAGGGCTAACGTTTTATTCTAAGACGTAACCATAGAGATCATAAACATCAGCATCGGTGATTTGGACTTTCACCATTGAACCCAAACGAGCATCGCCTTCAATATAGATTAAGCCATCTACTTCTGGGGCGAAACGGGAAGAACGACCGATCAATTCTCCGGTTTGGGGATTTTGTTGTTCAATCAGAACATCCACCGCCTGGGCGATGGATTTTTGATTTTGCTTCAAGGAAATGGGTTGCTGTATCTCCATTAAGGCATCCCGACGGGCATCCATTATCCCTTGAGGCAGTTGATTCGGCAATTTATAAGCAGGGGTTCCTTCTTCGGGAGAAAAGGTAAACACGCCAACGTGATCAAACTCGTGGCGTTGCACAAATTCCCGCAGGTGTTCAAAATGTTCCTCAGTTTCTCCTGGGAAACCAACAATAAATGTGGTACGAAGCACCGCATCTGGTATAGCGGTTTTCAGCGTTTCGATAATCTGATCGTTGACTCGTCCCTGCCAAGGACGGTTCATTGCCCGTAACACATCGGGGTGTGAATGTTGTAGCGGTAAATCTAAATAGGGTAAAACGTTGGGGGTGTCTTGCATTGCTGCAATTACTTTTGGGGTTAACCCCGTTGGATACGCATAGTGCATCCGTATCCAGGGAATATCAACTTTTCCTAATGCCCTTAATAATTCTGCCAGTTTGGGTTCACCGTAGAGATCCAGTCCGTAGTTGGTCGTAATCTGAGAAATGAGAATTATTTCCTGAACCCCTTGCTCGGCTAATTGCTGGGCTTCAGTAACAATTGATTCTATAGTACGTGATCGTTGGTTTCCGCGCAAGTGGGGAATGATACAAAAAGCGCAACGATAGTCACAACCCTCTGCTACCCGCAGATAGGCAACTCCCTCGCTAGTGGTACGATAACGGGGGACGGTTTCATCGGCGATATAGGTGGGTTCGGCGGAAACTTCTTTAACTCGTTCTCCCTGTTCCACCCGTCTGATCACATCGACAATTTTATGATAATCTCCGGTTCCCACAACGGCAACGGCTTCGGGGAGTTCGTCTAACAGTTGTTCTTGGAAGTGCTGGGCCATGCACCCGGTAATCACAATTTTTTTTTTGGCATCGGCTAATTCTACCAGGGTGCGAACCGATTCTTCCCTGGCGGCTTCAATAAAACTACAGGTATTGACAATAACGTAATCCGCTAATTCTTCGTTAGAATCAACCTGATAACCTGCCTCTACCAATAAGCCCAAGATGTGTTCGGTATCAATGCGATTTTTTTCGCAACCGAGATGAGAGATCGCAATAGTTGGCTGTGTTGCCATTCTAATCAAATTCTGTATAAAGATTACACAACGAATTTTGGATTATATCATATATTTCAATCTTTGGTTAAAATCCGTAGGATGTGGCTATTCCCGCGCAGGCACCAACACTATCGCATTTTTGGTAATATAATCTCAAAAATCAGGAGAGTTTTTTATGTTCTTAAAGCGAATTTTATTACTGGGAACTATTTTATCTTTAGGGGTAATTTTCCCCACACCTGTCAAAGCAGAATCTACTCCCAAACCTGAATTAGAATTATCTCAACCATCTGTTTCTGAAAGTAAACGTCAACTGATCAGAGAATTAATAGAACTCACCGGAGGAGAAAAACTATTTAGACAGGTTAGCCAAATTACGACCGCCCAACTTCAACAAGAATTTACTGGGATTTTAGAATCTATTGTCCCAGAAAATTCGGGAATTTCCTCAGAAAAAAAGCAACAAATGATTAATCAAATTAACCAAGATATGAGTCGCATTCTCACCCAATATAATCAAAGATTAATGGAAAAACTTGATTTTAACCAAATTCTGGAAAAAGTTTATTATCCCCTGTATGATAAATTCTTTACAGAAAAAGATTTACAAACTATGATTGACTTTTATCAAACACCCACAGGCAAAAAAACCATTACTGTTATGCCTCAATTACTCCAAGAATCAATCCAACTATTCTCCCAAATTATTCAACCTCAAGCTACCCAAATTTTTAAAGAAATATTTCAACAAGAAATAGACCGTTTTAATTCAAAATAATTAATTTTTGATGGCTCAAAGTTTAATATTCTTTGTGCCTTAGTGCCTTTGTGTTTACCTCAAAAATCCTTCATGAAATCTAATCTTTTTTCCCTCTTAACTCACGGATTAATTGTCTCCTGTCAAGCGCCAATTGATTCTCCCCTACATGATCCCATTGTCATTGCAGCCATGGCTAAAGCCGCCGTTAACCAAGGAGCATTAGGGGTGAGAATAGATACCCCAGCCCATGTTGAAGCCGTGCGTAAATGGGTTTCTCAGCCTATTATTGGGTTATGGAAACAACAAATTCCAGGGTTTGATGTGTATATTACGCCACGATTTGAAGATGCCATTGCGATCGCTAACTCCGGGGCTGATATAATTGCGATTGATGCTACCTTGCGAGAACGTCCCCAAGGAGAAACCGTTAAGAATTTAATTGCTAAAATCCATCAGGAATTAGGCAAACTTGTGATGGCGGATGTGGATAGTTTAGAAGCAGCTATAGAAGCGGTAGAAGCGGGTGCAGACTGTGTAGGAACAACCTTATATGGTTATACAAAAGCCACCCAAAATCAATCTCCTCCGGGTTTTGATTTATTATCCCAAATGGTTAAACAATTGCAAGTTCCTGTAATTTGTGAAGGGGGAATTTCTTCACCGGAAATGGCTAGAAAAGCCTTAGATTTAGGAGCCCATGCTGTAGTTGTTGGTACAGCGATTACGGGAATTGACTTATTAGTTAAA
>B570J29627_1000016_pt1 | contig 17081 bp, 8 predicted proteins | sample LakMenEpi13Sep09_FD_29627 | JGI IMG/M metagenome (IMG submission 29627)
GGAGACAATCGGGGATTGACCCGAACCCAGGGGATAATCCGTAACCGTGCCATCATTTTCAATTACCCGCAGTTCGGTGATGTCATCATCCATCGTCACCTGGGCGGTTCCCGGGCGTCGGGCTAAAATACAGGCTTCCTTGGGTTTACGGGCTTCTAATAGTTCTTCAATTCGGGGCAACCCTTGAATAATATCTCCGGTTTTGGCCCGTTCAAACACCAGCAACACCAGGTTATCCCCCCGTTGTACCAAGTCTCCATCTTTAATATGCAGAATCGCACCGGGAGACACCCGATAGGGGCGACCTAAGCGAAGTTTGATTTGATTGGGAAGGACATGACTGGTTCCGGTTCCGGTAACTTTATCACCGATAGCAATAACTTGACCCGACACAGGAATTGTCACCTTATCAGCAATTTCAACCCCCTGAATCAACAATTGACCCAGTTCCACCGTAGGTTTCACACCATCGGGTAAGTTAATGGTCATCGTATCTCGTAGAGTCTGACGCAACGTGATTGTAATTGGTTTTGTCCACTTTAAGCTAAAGAAACTGATCAGGAGGCTGATTAAGCCGCCCACCAATTTGGTAAGCTCATCTACCTTCAATGCTGCACCAGCAGCTACCATCTTTTTACCGACAAGGGCAATTTCGATTAAGCTATGAAGTCCTGGATCACCCAAAACAAAACCAATCGCTTCAGCAACCGGTTGTAAGCCAGGAAGAAGAATTGACTGTTTGAATTGCGCTATTAAATCCGCTACAGGCTTCCCAAGCATAGAAATAAGAGAGCCAAGAGTCGTCTCATTCCCCTGATTAATAATCTCGTCTACAAAAACTGCTGCTAGGGTTGCAACTGCTTTCTCAATAACTGGTACTTGAAGAATAGAGGGTAAATGGTTGAAAATCCCATCAGTAATTGTTTGAACAAGTTCAATCCGAATAGATGCAAGTGGGGTTGCTAGGTCAACTCCCAGGGTTAATCCTGCGATAAGAGGCGCAAAATGAGAAATAAGAGAATTAACAATCACACTGGCTAATAAATCAGCTAAAAATTCGATTGCTTCATCTAGTCTCTTTTTAAAATCATGGCTGAAATCGATATGACTAGAGACATAAACAACTTCTCCTGATTGTGTCGCTTTTGTTCCATTAGCAATAAACTGTCCGGCAACAACTTTATCTCCTTCTTTAACTAAAGGAATGTTTTTGACTTGCAAAGGTAACTCATCACTCTCGCGTACCACCAAACAACGGCGCACAATGTCCGCCCCCGACCGAATCCCCTGAATAATCCCGTCTTCCTTACACATGATTTCCGTGCGAGTAACAACGGCGCCTTTCTCAATTTCATCTCCATCCTTGACCATTAACCTCGTCAGGGTACTGCCCTGAGTCGCATCAGCGATCGCATCCCGACGAATTACCAAGGATTCTAAAATCACTAACTGTAACTTCCTGACGTCGGGGTCATTCTCATCGGGAAGTAACTCGATATCGGCGGCTAACTGCGGGGCTTCGATGCCAATACTAATTACTAACTGGGTTCGTAGCAGTTCCACCCCTTCCACAGAGCGTACCCGTTCCCCATCTTTGTAGGTTAAACGTTGCACGGCTCGCAGAACGATGGACTCGTTCAGAGACTCCTGAGAGGGGACGGTGGGATTTTCGGGAACGCTAAACTCCACCACGGGACGTAACAGCAAGGCTGGGCCTTCGGGAGTTTCCACATATTCCACATAACGCAAGTTGTCCGAGATAATCCCTGGAATCACCTCTTGGCCGGGATTGACAATCTGGCCATCAATTGCCATCACCATTTCCGGGTCATCCACCAGATGCAGTTCTCCGGGTTTGATGACGATTTCTCGCAGAATATCATTTTTCTGAGTAACTTCGATCACCCCATTACTCTGACAGAAGATATCCTTAACCACTTCCATCCCAGCTTCCACATACTGTCCATCCTCAGTTAACAGTAAGGAAATATCTTTATTCACCTCATGGCATTCTTCGGGAATCCATAATAAAGTCCCTCCCTGGGTGACTTCATAACCCTGTTTTCCCTTACCCCGTTTGGCGACTTCTACCCCGGCGTATTTAATAATACCCCCGGTTTTTGTCCGGTAGCTATCATCCATCAGTTCCGCAATCACATCGTGGTTTTCCACTTTGGAACCCGGACTGACTTTGAGCATGAAGCGATGGTTACTATTGGTTTCAATAATATATTGTTCCCGTCCCTGCATCTGTACCAACCGCACTAAGGCTTGATCTAGTAATACCGAGGCGGTGATAATCTCAATTTCCCGAGGTAGCTCACCTTCGGCAAACTGTTCCCGAATTCGGACTAATCCCCCATGCTCTGAAACCAGTTTGGTTTGGGCGAGAACGCTTCCCGGATGCACCGGATCACCATTTTTGACCAATGGTTCCGCCGCCGGGGGTAGGTTATAAACTTCTCCTCCGAGAACCCAAATCAGCCCCCCCCGTTGGGCGATACGGGTCATGTTNCCTTGACGGTCGGTTTTTTCTTCGGGAACCACATCGGCAAATTTGACTTCCCCAGCTAAGTCCGTGGCGACGTCCTTAGTAGCTTTTTCCGTGGTTTTGCGGGCTGTCCGACCCCCNGCGGCAATTTCCGCTAGGATTTCGTTAGCTTTAACTTGTTGACCTTCTTGGACAATAATCGTTGTTCCTTGGGTGATACTGTGTTTTTCGGTATTTTTTCCACTACCGTCCACAATAATCTGGCCCGTGCTTTCCACGATGAAGGCATCATCTCCGTGACGGGTACGGAAGGGACGGACTCGCAGGGATTTAGAGAACTTGACCACCCCATTAATTCCGGCCCGGATCATTCCAGCGGCTTCGGCGGTGAATACCCCTCCGGTGTGGAATGTCCGCATGGTTAACTGGGTTCCGGGTTCGCCGATACTCTGGGCGGCAATAATTCCCACCGCTTCCCCAAGGTTGACGTTATGACCATGGGCTAAACTCCAGCCATAGCAATGTTGACAGACGGAACGATTGGCTTCACAGGTGAGAGGCGATCGCAATAATACCTCCTCAACTCCAGCTTCCTGAATAGCTACGGCCAACTCCTCACTCACGGAATGATTTTTGACCGCCTGTTCTGACTGATAGGTGATAATTTCTCCGGTTTCGGGGTGGTGGACATCTGCCCCTAACACCCGACCCATTAACCGATCTTTGATTGGAATTAACACCCGTTCGCCATCGGTCATACTGCGAGTCCAAATCCCCTTGCTGGTTCCGCAGTCAATTTCTCGCAGAATCACATCCTGGGAAACATCGACTAAACGGCGGGTTAAATACCCAGAGTCGGCGGTTCGTAGGGCCGTATCTACTAGACCTTTACGCGCCCCATAGGAGGAAATAATATACTCCGTAACGGTTAAGCCTTCTCGGAAGTTGGTTTTAATCGGTAAATCAATAATTTCCCCTTGGGGGTCAGCCATCAAACCCCGCATTCCAACTAACTGACGGACTTGGGAAATATTCCCCCGCGCACCGGAGAAGGCCATCATATAAACCGAGTTCAGGGGGTTACTGGCTTTAAAGTTTTCCACCACCCGATCTTTTAGGGCTTCGGATGTACCATTCCAAGTATCAATAACTTTTTGAAACCGTTCAACTTCGGTAATTTCCCCTTTAATATAACGACGTTCTGTATTTCTAATTTCTTCTTCCGCTTCTTCTAATAGAGCTTTTTTGGAAGGAGGAATCTGTAAGTCATCCACACTAATAGAAACCCCGGCTTTTGTGGCATAAGTAAACCCTAATTCCTTTAATTCATCGGCAATTTGGGCGGTGCGAGCCGTACCATAATTCATAAAAGCCCAGGACATGATTTTTTTTAATTGTCCTTTATCAATAACTTGATTCCGAAAGATTTTTTTGTTAGCCATGATTTTAAATCAGTTATCAGTTATCAGTTATAGCAAGAGGCAATAGGGAATAGGGAAGAAAATATTTATCCATTGCCCATTACCCATTACCCATTACCCATTACCCATTACCTATTACCTATTGAATTAGGGTATCTTGAACGGTTTTATTGAAAATGACACGCCCCGGGGTAGTACGAATATATTGGGCAAGAATATTCCCCTCGGAATCTTCTCGAACTCGTCGCATTAGTTTCCCTGTTTTTTTGCCCACATAAGTTTTAGTGATCACTCCAGTTAAGTCGTCTTTAAGTTCGACCCCTATCTGTTCTACTTCATCCGATAAAATCTCCCCATCAAATCGCACCATGATGTATGAATGTAAACCCAAAGCGCCCTGTTTATAGGCTAAGATTACATCTTCTAAATCAGGAAAATAGCGGTGACTTTGATCCTCTAATTTAGGGTTTTCTGCGGTTAAATAATAACATCCCAACACCATATCCTGACTAGGTGTAACAATCGGTCTACCCGTTGCTGGGGATAGAATATTATTCGAGGCTAACATTAATAACCGAGCTTCAGCCTGGGATTCAATTGATAGGGGAACGTGAACGGCCATTTGGTCACCGTCAAAGTCAGCGTTAAAGGCGGGACAAACTAACGGATGCAGTTGAATCGCCCGACCATCGACTAAAATCGGTTCAAAGGCTTGAATCCCTAAACGGTGCAAGGTTGGGGCGCGGTTTAGCATCACCGGATGTCCTTGNATGACTTCCTGTAAGACTTCCCAAATGCTGGCATCATTCCGTTGAATCAGTTTTTTCGCCGCTTTAATATTGTTAACTAATCCTTGACGAATTAGGCGGTTAATTACAAAGGGTTGGAACAATTCAATTGCCATTTCCCGTGGTAAACCGCACTGGTGCATTCTTAATTTAGGCCCCACCACAATCACGGAACGTCCAGAATAATCGACCCGTTTTCCTAATAGGTTTTGACGGAATCGTCCTTGTTTTCCTTCGATAATATCGGAGAGGGATTTTAAGGGTCGATTATTCGCCCCCACCACTGTCCGACCTCGGCGACCGTTATCAATTAAGGCATCAACGGCTTCCTGTAACATCCGTTTTTCGTTACGGATAATAATTTCTGGGGCGAGAATTTCCTGTAACCGGGCTAACCGATTATTCCGGTTAATCACCCGACGATATAGGTCGTTTAAGTCGGAGGTGGCAAATCGACCCCCATCTAACTGCACCATTGGCCGTAAATCGGGAGGAATGACGGGAATTACATTCAAAACCATCCAATCCGGTTTGGAACCCGTCGCCACAAAATTATCAATTACCCGCAATCGTTTAATTAATTTGGCGCGTTTTTGTCCCTTAGCAACGGCAATTTCTTCCCGTAATCTTTCGGCTTCTTCTTCTAAGGGAATATCTTCGAGCAAACGGGAAATGGCTTCGGCTCCAATTCCCACTTCAATTCCGGTTAAGGTGGAATCTTCACTATAAATTTGGTCTTCAATTTCTAACCAAGTATCTTCGGTTAATAACTGTTTATAGGATAGGCCGTCATAGTTACCTGGATTTAACACCACATAAGCGTTAAAATAAACCACCTGTTCTACATCCCGCAATGGCATATCTAATAAAATAGCCATATAACTAGGAATGCCTTTGAGATACCAAACATGGGTTACAGGAGCGGCTAGTTTAATAAAACCCATACGGTGACGACGGACACGGGATTCTGTTACCTCTACCCCGCAGCGTTCACAGACAATTCCACGATGTCTGACCCGTTTATATTTCCCACAATGACATTCCCAATCCTTTGCTGGGCCAAAAATTCGTTCACAAAACAACCCGTCCATCTCCGGTTTCAGGGTTCTGTAATTGATGGTTTCAGGTTTTGTAACTTCTCCAACCACTTGACCATTGGGTAGGGTTCTTTCTCCCCACTGCCGAATGCGTTCTGGAGATGCGATTCCAATTTTAACGTAATCAAATCGTTGTTCAATTTTAGCCATTTTATTCAGGGAATAGGGAATAGGGAACAGGGAACAGGGAACAGGGAACAGGTAATGGGGAACAGGGAACATTAAGGAATTCAACTGATAACTACTCCTCAACTGATAACTGTTGACTGATGACTGATAACTGTTAACTGATGACTGAATTTATTCGTCTTCTTCGACTGAACTACTTAAATCATAAGTAGGTTTAGCGGGGGCAAAGTTATTGGAGGTGTAGGTCATCCGGGTGGCTGGGATATCAGCCATTAAGTCTACTTCCACATCTCGACTTCCACCTTCGTCGGTGGTTTCCACTTTATGTACCGCAATATCCAAACACAACGACTGCAACTCCCGCATCAACACCTTAAAGGATTCCGGTGTCCCAGGACGGGGAATGGTTTTACCCTTGACAATGGCGTTGAGGGCTTCGTTGCGTCCCTGCATATCGTCGGATTTCACCGTTAACAACTCCTGCAAGGTATAGGCTGCTCCGAAGGCTTCCAATGCCCAAACCTCCATTTCTCCAAATCGTTGTCCTCCTTGTTGGGCTTTCCCTCCCAAGGGTTGCTGAGTCACCAAAGAGTAAGGGCCAGTAGACCGGGCGTGAATCTTATCATCAACCAGGTGAACCAGTTTCAACATATAGGCAATCCCCACGGTGACGGGTTGGTCAAAGGGTTCTCCGGTGCGACCGTCATAAACGATGCTTTTCCCCGGATAGTTTTCGTTAAATAACCAATCTTTCTTGGTTTTATCCCGGGCTTCTTTTAACTTCCCGTGAACGGTTTCCCGTGACATTTCCGGGCCGTGCATTTCATCAAAGGGAACCACTTTAAACCGTTTTTTCAGGTTTTGACCCGCCCACCCTAATAAACATTCAAAGATTTGGCCGACGTTCATCCGACTGGGTACACCCAAGGGATTAAGAACAATATCCACAGCCCGACCATCGGGCAAATAGGGCATATCCTCAATGGGGAGAATCCGAGACACAATTCCTTTGTTGCCGTGGCGTCCGGCCATTTTGTCCCCGACTTGGATTTTGCGTTTTTGCGCCACATATACCCGCACCACCATATTCGCCCCAGGCGGTAACTCATCCCCCTGTTCCCGGGTGAACACCCGCACATCTACAACCCGACCTTTTTCGCCGTTGGGAACCCGTAGGGAGTTATCCCGCACGTCCCGGGCTTTTTCTCCGAAAATTGCCCTGAGTAATTTTTCTTCGGGGGGTTGGTCGGATTCCCCTTTGGGTGTGACTTTCCCGACTAAAATATCCCCGGACTCTACCCAGGCCCCAACTCGGATAATCCCATTCCCATCCAGTTGTCGCAGGGAGTCTTCCCCGACGTTNGGAATTTCCCGGGTAATTTCTTCCGGGCCAAGTTTGGTTTGTCGGGCTTCAATTTCGTATTTTTCAACGTGGATGGAGGTGTAAATATCCTCTTGGACTAAACGCTCACTAATTAAAATCGCGTCTTCGTAGTTATATCCCTCCCAGGGCATATAAGTCACCAGAATATTATGACCTAAAGCTAGTTCTGCCCCTTCGGTGGAGGAACCATCGGCTAATACCTGACCCGCTACCACCTGATCTCCTTCATAAACCAAGGGACGCTGGTTTAAACAAGTATCTTGGTTAGAACGTTGATATTTTTGCAGTTCGTACTCGATATAGCCAGCGTATTTTTGCTTCCATACCGAGGGCTGTTTGGTTTTGAGGTCGAGATCGTCGTATTCGCGAATCAGGAAACTTTCCTCGCTGGAATTTGAATCGGCATCTACCGTCAGGGATTTGACAATAATCCGAGATCCGTCAATATAACTGATCTCCCCGTCCATACGCGAAACAATCACCATCCCACTATCCCGGGCGGCTTGGGCTTCTAATCCGGTTCCCACTAAGGGCCGTTCGGGACGGAGGAGAGGGACGGCTTGCCGTTGCATATTAGACCCCATCAATGCCCTGTTCGCGTCGTCATGTTCCAAGAAAGGAATTAAGGAGGTGGCGACGGAGACAATCTGTACCGGAGATACCGCGGCATAGTCCACCTGCATGGGAGTTGTGGTGGTGAATTCCTGGCGATACCGCACCGGAACAATATCCCCTAAAATCGTTCCCTCGGCATCGGTGCTAATATCCCCAGGTGCCACCCGTAAATCGTCTTCTTCGTCGGCGGTCATGTACACCGCAGGTAAATCTAAGCGGACTTTGCCGTTTTCAACTTTGTTATAGGGGGTGGCAATAAATCCGTAGGGGTTCACCCGCGCCAAAGTTGCTAAAGATCCAATTAATCCAGCGTTGGGCCCTTCCGGGGTTTCAATCGGACAAATCCGACCGTAGTGACTGGGGTGAATATCTCGGACAGCAAACCCGGCCCGTTCCCTGGTTAGTCCCCCGGGGCCGAGGGCAGATAGGCGCCGTTTGTGGGTCAGTTCCGCTAAGGGATTGGTCTGATCCATAAACTGCGATAATTGGGAACTACCGAAGAATTCTTTAATGGCAGCCACTAGGGGTTTGGGGTTGACTAAGGATGCTGGGGTTAAGGCATCGGCATCACTCACGGTCATCCGTTCTCGGATAATTCTTTCTAAGCGGTTTAAACCGACCCGAATTTGGTTTTGCAGCAGTTCTCCCACTGACCGGACACGACGATTTCCTAAGTGGTCAATATCATCGGTTTCACCAATATCAAATTCTAGGTTAATTAAATAATCAATCGCCGATAAAATATCCACGGAGGTTAGAACCCGGGTGGTATCGGGAATGGTCAGCCGCAGTTTTTTATTGAGTTTATAGCGTCCGACTCGGCCTAGGTCATAGCGTTTGGCATCAAAAAAGCGATTATTGAGTAACTGTTCTCCACCAGCCACCGTTGGGGGTTCCCCTGGACGGAGTTTGCGGTACAGTTCCATTAAGGCATCGTCTTCGCTAAATTCCCCTTCCCGTTCAATGGTCTTTTCAAAGTATTCGGGATGGCGCAGGGCATCAAAAATTTCGTTATTGGTGAGTCCCAAGGCTTTTAATAAAACCTGGGCGGATAGTTTGCGGGTTTTATCAATTCTGACCCACACTAAGTCATTTTTATCGGTTTCAAATTTTAACCAGGCACCTCGGTTGGGAATTAGGGACGCACTATATGTCCGTCGGCCGTTTTTATCAATTTCAGATTTATAATAAACCCCAGGACTTCTGACAATTTGGTTGACGATAACTCGTTCAGCCCCATTGATAATAAAAGTTCCCCGTTCTGTCATTAGGGGTAAGTCCCCAATAAAGACTTCTTGTTCTTTAATTTCTCCAGTTTCTTTATTAATTAAACGAGTCGGAACGTACATTTGAACGGCATAGGTACTATCCCGCCGTTTGGCTTCATCAACGTCATATTTAGGACGTTTAAGTTTATAATCTTTGGCTAAAAAATGGAGTTCTAGTTTCCCGGTATAGTCGGTAATGGGGGAAAAACTTTCTAATTCTTCAATTAGCCCTGCTTCTAAAAACCAACGAAAACTTGACCGTTGAATTTCAATTAAGTCAGGGAGTACAAAAGTGGGTTCGTTATGGGTTAGACTTGCCATTTATTAGTTATCAGTTATCAGTTATCAGTGATTGAGTTAATAGTTGTCAGTTATCAATAATCAGTCATCAGTCATCAGTCATCAGTTAATCGTTAAGAAGTTTACAGTTAATTTATTACCTCCTCAACTGATCACTCCTCAACTGAATCACTCCTCAACTGATCACTGTTAACTGATAACTGATAACTGAAAGAGTTGACAGGCATTATTCGTGGTTTGTTGAGATAGGGTTTCTAGGGAAATGTCCCGCACTCGGGCAACGGTTTCGGCAACATGGCGCACAAAGGCGGGTTCGTTGCGTTTTCCCCGTTGAGGAACAGGCGCTAGAAAAGGACAGTCTGTTTCAATTAAAATTCGATCAGACGGAACTAGACGAGCGCATTCCTGAATAGCAATTGCGTTTTTAAAGGTAACGGTTCCGCTAAAACTGATATACAGACCCAACTNCAGAAACTCCTGCTGTTCTTCGGGAGTTCCTCCCCAACAGTGCATTACCCCGGAAACTTGGCCTTGTTGTTGCCAAAATTGCTTTAATAGGGGAATCATGGTTTCTGCTGCCTCCCGACAATGGATAATCACAGGTTTCTTCAAACTATAAGCAATCTCTAGCTGTTGGGTGAAGACCTGGATTTGTTGATCTCGGTTATCGGCTTTATAGAAATCGAGTCCCATTTCTCCAATCGCAACGACTCTATCATCGGATTGGGCGAGTTGGGTAATGGTTTGGGCCGAGGTTGAATTCCAGAGTTTAGCATCCAAGGGATGCAACCCAACAGCAAAGCTTAGTTCGGGGACTTGATTAGCAATTTCCTGTATTTCCTGAAATTCTCCAGGGTGAACACAGGAATGCACCAAACGGACTACTCCCGCCTCCTGCCATCTCTGCCGAATTGCATCTAAATCGGATGCCAATGCTTTGAAGTTAATATGGACGTGGGTATCGATCAGTTGCATAGTCCTTTTATTCAGATTCATCAGCAATCAGTGATCAGTTACCAATTTTGCAGTGCCAGCGTCCTCGCGGGATAGTTTATATTACCCGTATCCTTCATGGCTAAGAGTTGACTACTACTAAGCATTGGCTCTTAACTGTTAACCGTTTACTGATAACTGATCAATGATGAGCTAGGCCGCAACGGTTTGGTGGCGCTTTAAGGCTCTCGCCAGGCGAGATTTTTTACGAGCGCCATTGTTAGGATGCAGGACACCCTTTTTTACAGCCTTGTCGATTTTACTAAAGGCATCCGACATTTGTTGATTTACGGTAGTGAGATTATCGGTTGTGGGGTCAGTCCCAAATTTATCAACAGAGGTGAGGCATTTTTTCATTAAAGTCTTGACGGCTGACTTGTAAGATTTGTTACGCAGGCGATTGCGCTCTGCGATTTCGACTCGTTTGACAGCAGATTTTATATTAGCCATAGGTTGTGATTGAAGAAGACGCAAGTATTTCGATTAGAGATACTCAGTTACAGACATACCAATATAACATTTATTTTGTCAAATTCAACCTATCTTCCTATTTACCCATAGGAAGGAGCNATAAAGTTCTGGATTTGAACCATTGTAGCAAAAAAAAACGGGTTTAACATCCTGTGCTTCTAGGGTTGCTCTCGCGTAGGCGGGTATAGCTTTTTGTGCTATGCTAGATGNGGTATGAATCCCCAGAGTGTTGCCCCTGTGGCTAGAACTCTAAAGTATCGCTTAAGGATACAAAGTCTGGGTATGGCCAAGGAAACAAGGGGGAGAAATTTTTCACCTGGGTTAATAAGCCTCGGTGTCAAGATATTCAACCCTGTTGTCTGTTCCGTATCTGCGCCCTAGTTTTTTTAAGGTTGGCACTCCGAATCACCATGCTGCGAATTATTACTCAGTGGGTTGAAGCACAAGCTGAATTACGACGGATCTCTGACCGTACCCATGATGACGCGATGACCCATAAAGAAGCAACCGTGCGAGAAGTCTTGCAAACGGTTCGGCGTCAAGGGGATAAGGCTCTTTTGCACTATACGGAAGAATTCGATCAAAAAATATTAACATTAGATGAGTTGCGGGTGAGTGGTTCGGAGTTGGACGCAGCTTACCAGCAAGTCTCGAAGGAATTGTTGGATGCGATCCAATTTGCTCGCCAACAAATTGAAGCCTTTCACCGCCAGCGCACTCCTAAGTCCTGGGTGCAGTTTGGGGAGGATGATGTGGTTCTGGGGAAACGGTTTACCCCCGTTGACCGGGCTGGATTATATATACCTGGGGGGAAAGCGTCGTACCCCAGTACGGTTTTGATGAATGCAGTTCCGGCTCAGGTAGCCAAGGTTCCCCGGATTGTGATGGTGACTCCCCCAGGGCCAGACTCTAAGGTAAACCCAGCCGTGTTAGTGGCGGCTCAAGAGGCAGGAGTCCATGAAATTTATCGGGTGGGTGGGGCACAGGCCGTGGCGGCTTTAGCCTATGGCACGGAAACGATCCCGAAGGTGGATGTGATTACCGGCCCGGGCAATATTTATGTGACCTTGGCGAAAAAGTTGGTTTATGGGACGGTGGGCATTGATTCCCTGGCGGGGCCATCGGAGGTTCTAATTATTGCGGATAGTACGGCGAATCCGGTTCATATCGCGGCGGATTTATTGGCCCAGGCGGAACATGACACCATGGCTGCGGCAATTTTATTAACAACGGATTCGGCTTTAGCCCGACAGGTGGTGGCGGAGGTAGAACGGCAGTTGGTGAATCATCCCCGACGGACGTTGACGGAAAAGGCGATCGCCCATTATGGTGTGGTGGTAGTGGTGGATTCCTTGGAGGCCGCAGCCGAGTTATCTAATGAATTTGCCCCAGAACACTTAGAACTAGAGGTAGCCGAACCCTGGGATTTACTAGAAAAAATTCGCCATGCCGGGGCAATCTTTTTGGGTTGTTCGACCCCGGAGGCGGTTGGGGATTATTTGGCTGGCCCTAACCATACCTTACCCACATCGGGGGCAGCCCGTTATGCCTCGGCCTTGGGGGTGGAAACGTTTATGAAACATTCAAGTTTAATTCAGTATTCGCCAACGGCTTTACAGAAAGTTGCCGGATTGATTCAGGTGTTGACTGATGCGGAGGGTTTACCCTCCCATGGTGACTCGGTACGACTCAGAACTCAACCTTAATCGTGAGTGATGGCTGTTAATTTTGACCAAAAAGCGAGACGCAAGCCCCTGGATTCAGACTCATGGATAAGTCGGTAGGGATTTTTAAATCCCGTGAAACGATTGCGTGGCTTTAGCCATAGTGATATAATCAAAACAAATCGTACTGGTAGTTGTTTTGAGCGTGTAGGGTGTCTTGATAGCACCATTGAAACGGTTCACAGATCTTCAAGAATCCCCCGGCTTCAGATGTGGGGAGTGTCAAGTCTTGCCTTTAGAATAGCGATTTGAAGCGGTAGGATTTTAAGGCGCGGTGATTTTCCAGTTGTTTAGAGGAGACGTTTTTGTGCTGAATACGATTTTGGTTGCTGTGGATGATTCACTAACTGCTAAGTTTGTGATTAAGGCCCTGGGTCAACTGCAATTGCAACCCACAACTAACGTGATCTTCTGCCATGTTATTCCAACGGTAGAATCAGATTTTGATCTGGTGGCGGATCGACCGCGTCCGAGTGCAGATGAGTTTCCCTATGGTAATTTGGAAAAGCAACTGCGGGTTTATCAGGATCAGTTAGATTGTGAAACTGAAATTGAGATCGTAGCGGGTGATCCGGCGGCGGAAATTATTCGTTTGGCTAATATATATAAGACGGATTTAATTATTATTGGGAATCGGGGATTAACGGGAGTAAAACGAATTCTGGAAGGGTCAGTGAGTTCTCAGGTGGTTTCGGAAGCAAATTGTTCGGTTTTGGTGGTTAAGGAAATTTAAGGTTAGTGGGAAGTTGCGATCGCTAATTTGATTTTAAGTATCAATTGATCTGATTNATCTGGGCGCATCAAGCCACCCATGGTTAGAAGTTTGGGGTTGGCTTTTTGGGCAACTTAATAATACTAATAAGCCTAATTTTAAGTAAAGTTACCCAGTGTCACACTAAATATAGCGTAAAATAAGATTTCTGTCAATCCCTGTCACTAAATATGGAATTAGAGTACAGTGGTAAGGCGTCAATTCATTATAGCATTGGGTAAAAATATTGACTATGCAATCAACATCACCATCCCTTACTATCACCCCTAATAAAAATATTAAAGTCATTAAACGAGATGGTAGTCTGGCCCCATTAGATGTCTCTAAAATTCGAGAAGTCGTTAACTGGGCTTGTGAGGGAATGGAGGCGAATCCGATTACCCTAGAAGCGGGACTAACCACCCGACTGCGGCATGGTGTGACTACCCGAGAAATTCAGGATAATTTAATTAATTGCGCCTTAGAGTTATGCAGTCCCTCCGACCCAAACTGGCGTTATGTGGCGGGAAGACTACAGATTTGGAGTTTATGGAAAGATACCTTAGTCCGTCGGGGCTATGAATACGGCGACTATTGCAGAACGGTTCATAATAAAGTGGAACAGGGACAATATGACGTTCGGATTCTGACTTACACCGCCGAAGAACTTCAAGAGGCCGGAAGTTGGATTAATCCCGAATGGGACAAAGATTATGATTATGCTGGGGCAGTTTTGTTAAATAAACGCTATTTATTAACAGATGAATTACCCCAAGAAGCTCTATTAACCTGTGCGTTGCTATTAGCAATTGTAGAAAAACCAGAAAATCGGTTATTCTGGGCGAGAAAGTTTTATCAAGCGATCGCTCAACGTAAAGTTTCCTTAGCTACCCCAATTTTAGCAAATTTAAGGATTCCTCACGGCTCCCTGAGTAGCTGTTTTATTACGGCAATGGATGATAATTTGGAAAGCATTTTTGACACGATTAAAGATGCCGCCAGAATTTCTAAAAATGGCGGCGGTGTGGGCACAAATGTTAGCCGAGTGCGGTCAACTGGCAGTTGGGTGATGGGAAAACAAAACACCTCGGGGGGTGTGATTCCTTGGATTAAATTATTAAACGATACGGCGATCGCGGTAAATCAAGGNGGACGTCGGGCGGGGGCGATTACGGTGAGTTTAGATGTCTGGCATTTAGATGTTCCTGAATTTCTGGAAATGCAGACAGAAAATGGCGATCAACGTCGCAAAGCTTATGATATTTTCCCTCAATTAGTGATTCCTGATGAGTTCATGCGTCGGGTGATCAGTCGAGAAGATTGGACACTGGTTGACCCCTATGAAGTTAGGGAAAAACTGGGCATTGAATTAGCCACAACTTGGGGGGAATCCTTTGAAAGTGTATATCAAAAAATAGAAGCAAACTTAGATACGGAAATCACCCTTTATAAAAAGGTTAATGCTCGGGATTTATTTAAGTTAATCATGCGTTCCCAAGTAGAAACCGGAATGCCCTATTTATGGTTCAAAGATACCTCAAATCGGGCTAATCCTAATCAACATGAAGGCTATATTCCGGGGGGGAATTTGTGCCAAGAAAGTTGGTCGAATGTTAAACCCGGAGAAGAAGCCCACACTTGCAACTTGGATTCTTTAAATTTAGCTAATATTGAACGAGAAGAACTGCCAGAAGTCTGTGAAATTGCGGTGCGAATGTTAGATAATACCATTGAAATTACTAACACGCCNTTTGAAGCTAGTAAAAACCATAACCAAAAATATCGAACAATTGGGGTAGGGGCGATGGGATTAGCGGATTGGTTNGCCAAAAATCGCTTAACTTATAACCATTTAAACGAAATTAGTCATCTGTTTGAAGATATCGGTTTCTATTGTACTAAAACCTCAATGGAACTGGCAAAAGAACGGGGTTATTACCCAGCATTTAAAGGCAGTGCTTGGAGTCAAGGAAAGTTAATTGGGGCGAAACCCGTAGAGTGGTTTTTGCAACACGCGGCGCAGAAAGAACGTTGGCAACAATTGAGTTTAGATATTCAACAATATGGGATTCGTAATTCTCATATTACTGCGATCGCTCCTAACACATCCTCTTCTTTGGTGCAAGGATGTACCGCTAGTATTTTGCCCTGTTATAGTCGTTTTTTCTATGACAAATGGGCGAAGGGAACAGTTCCAATTGCTCCACCGTTTCTTCAGGATCATTTTTGGTTTTACCCGGAAAATAAAAGCCTAAATCAACAAATTGTTGTTAAGGCGGTGGCGACGGTTCAAAAGTGGATTGATACCGGAATTTCCATGGAATTAATGTTTAATTTGAATGAGGGAGTTTACTTTCCTGATGAACCCGATCGCGCTATCAAAGCTAAGGATATTTTTGATACCTTAATCTTAGCTTGGCAAGAAGGCTGTAAAGCGGTTTATTATGTCAGAACCGTGCAGCGTGATAGTTTCAAAGAAGCTGATGATGGTTGCGTTGCTTGTGCTAATTAAAGGCTAACAAGCTAACTTGATAAAACTATGTCATACTGGTGGGGGAAAGTTATCTTAAATTCCTTGATTTTACGAGTATGACCTTAGACTTTGCTTCATCCCCACCCCTGGACAAAAATGGGCGTAGAAAGCCCTTAACTATGCCCATAAATCCGATTTTCAATCCGAATGGAAATGATGATATTAATCATCGTTCTATTTGGTTTGGGGAAACCACAAATTTAATGCAATTAAATGATGTGCGTTATTCCTGGGCGGTGGGTTTGTATAAACAAATGCGCGAGAATTTCTGGGTTAATTAGGTAGCTCAGACTAAATCCCTTGAAAACGGTGAAACTCTGGATCTGTGAAAGAGAAATTTTTATTATCTATAAAAAATATCTCTTTCGGTGACAGACAATACCGTGCCAAGCTACTATTAAAAATAGTAGAAGGTGTAGAGACTAACCCTATAAGGGAGTAGGCTGTAAGCGATTGACAGTCGAAGCGGGGGACTCCTTTTTCTATTAAAAGGATGATGAGATAGTCCGATCCATAAGGTGACTTATGGCAGCTTAAATCAAGCGGGTTAGACTTAGCGAATCTAACTGAACACCAATGACCTGAAAAATTAGATATTACTCAGGATGTCGTGGATGTGCGATTCGTTTGACCTAAAATAAGCTGAAATGCTTATGGGACGGTTAGCCTAGCTGCTCAGGCAGTTAGTGACAACTGATTACATTTGTGGGTGAAACTCCGTGAGTTAAGTCCCACCCCTCAAGTGCTGAGGTGAAAGCATAACCCCTAGTTTGCTTGGTTAGCAACCAACAGGCTAAAGCGGGGTTAAAAGGTAGAACTACTGGTAGCCAAATCTGGTAACTATCGAGCAAGAAGTTCATGCGTAGCGCAAGCAAAGATGTGTCTGAACCATCGTTACATCTAATGGTGTAAAGGCTAAATCAGGAATAAATCCATTGAAAAATACGGTAAAAATCTGATTAACACCAAGCCAAAAGGCAAGGATAGGGCATAAGCGGTTGTCCACCCGACTTATAAGCACCCGCCCAATAAACCCGNTGGAAAGCATCACGCTAAAGACTTCAAACAAATATGTAATCGGAACGAAGTAACCCCTATATATCTCTGGAGAGGTCG
>B570J29627_1000021_pt1 | contig 16138 bp, 13 predicted proteins | sample LakMenEpi13Sep09_FD_29627 | JGI IMG/M metagenome (IMG submission 29627)
ACTGAAAATGTTTTTCAGTCCACTTTTGCTAGGAATAGGAATTGCTGATAATTATTAAAATGAGGCTAACTTTATAAATGGATAAATCTATTGCCTGGAAAAATAGAACCAACGAAATACTTAAACCGCCCCTAGTTCCAGGACTACCGTTGTTAGGAAACGCCCTGGAACTGACAAGGGATTCTGTTGGTTTCTTTGTCAAAAACTATCAACAGTTCGGTCCTATCTTCCGCGTGCAGGCTGCAAATCAATCTTTTACAGTCTTGGCAGGTCCAGAAGCTAATAACTTCATGTCACAAGTAGGCGATGAGTATTTAAGTCCTCATAAGGTATGGACTAAATTTTTTCCCGAATACGGCACAGATGTCTTGATTTCGGCAATGGAAGGAACAGCGCACCGCCACTTGCGTCAGGTAATGAACCGAGGTTACTCCCGAGAAGCAATTTTACCCCACATACCGTTGCTGGTAAAAACCACAGAGCAGATGGCAAACCGATGGCAGATTGGGCAACGAGTTAATATCATAGATGCCATGCGACAACTCGTGGTGGAACAATTAGGTTTAGCATTAGCTAACCGCTCTCCTGATGGCTATTTTTACGATTTGAGGCGGTTTTTCTGTACAAACTTAAATGTCACGTTTAAGGGCTGGCCTCAAATTGCGCTGCGCCATCCGGCTTATCTCAAAGCTAAGGCACGGGTCAAAGAATTCGGCAGACAGATTATTGCAGATCATCGTACCCACAAACCAATTGACCGGGAACGGGATTTTATTGACGATCTACTGGACGCAACGGACGAAAACAGACAGCCTTTTTCAGAAGCTACCCTTATCGCTCAGGCTTTCAGTCTCTTTTTTGGAGGTATGGAAACTGCTGCAAATATCTGTAGCTTTATGCTCTTTGCCCTGCTGAATAACCCAGAAGTGTTGGAGCGTGTAAGTGCAGAAGTGGATGCTATATTTGCACAAGGGACTCTAACTGCGTCAGCCTTCAAAAACATGAAATCCCTGCACTGTGCAGCAATGGAAACTTTACGGATGTATCCCATCAGCATAGCGTTGCCGCGAGCGGCTAAGGAGTCATTTGAATTTGCCGAGTATTCCGTGGAACGCAACGAACGAGTCATAATAGCAACCAGCGTTTCTCATTTTCTAGCAAAACTCTTCCCCAATCCCTATACTTTCGATATTGATCGCTATCGGGAACCCCGCAACGAACATTACCAGCCTGGTGCTTATGCACCTTTTGGCTTGGGTGCTCACATTTGTCTAGGCAAAGGGATGGCGGAAATTCAAATTATGACAATAATTGCAACGTTGTTAGCAAGAGTGCGTTTGCAAATCGATCCGCCTAATTACAAGCTCAAAATTACCTATAACCCCAATCCCTACCCCAAAAATTTCTACGTGCGCCTTGTTGAGCATCGCTATTAATTATTCAGGCTTTCATCTGAATCTGCACTCATAGGTATTAATTAATGAATAATTCCCAAAATGAAGCGTTAGAAGTTCTCCAAGAAACTAGTCGCACCTTCTACATTCCGATTACTCTTTTACCATCGCAGTTGCAAGAGGCTGTAGTTTCAGCTTATCTGTGCATGAGAGCGATTGATGAAATTGAAGACCATCCAGGATTAGATAACCCGACCAAGGCGTTTTTGCTGCGTAGAGTAAGCGAGACTTTGCAGGAAGGGACAGATAAGCTTCGCCTCAATGCCTTCTCAGAGATGGCAACATACCAAAACGTGCTTCCAGAAGTAACCCTGCGGATTCAGGAATGGGCGTTACTGGCACCTCAAACTATTTGGCCTCGCATTTGGGATACAACTGCTGCAATGGCAGACAGGATGGCTTACTGGGCACACAGGAACTGGGAAATTAACACAGAGGCAGATTTAGACCGATACACATTTAGCGTAGCGGGTACCGTGGGATTGTTACTCTCCGAATTATGGATGTGGTATGATAACACCCGAACCAACCGGATTGAGGCGCTCGGATTTGGTCGAGGCTTGCAAGCAGTTAATATTCTTCGCAACCACGCTGAAGACTTGAAGCGCGGGGTAGATTTCTTTCCAAATGGCTGGAGTGAAGCGCAGATGCACGCTTATGCCCGTCAAAATCTTTCCCTTGCCGATGCTTACACCAATTCCCTACCTCAAGGTCCAGTTTTGGACTTTTGTGCAATTCCACTGGCTTTAGCTCATGCTACTCTTGATGCTTTGTCGCAGGGTGAAGCTAAACTCAGCCGCACTGCTGTCATGGGTATTATTGAAGGAATTAGTAGTCAGAGAAGATTGATACATAGAGATATTTTGCAGACTGGGGGCATCCCCAAATAAAGTCGAGATTTCAATTGCTTGCCCCGGCGTGATCGCACCTAGCTTGTCAAGCAAACAGGATGTAAACTGGGTGCAATTTAAAAACTAAATCATTTCAAAAATTTCAATAGGAACTTGTTTATGGCATTACCTGATGGTCCCAAAACTCCGGGTTGGTTACAGACGCTTCAATGGAATGTTGACTGCATAGAATATGCGAAGTCCGCATCTCAACGTTATGGTGACATTTTTACTGGAAGATTTTGGTTTAATGCTCAACCAGCCGTTGTAGTTGGTAGTTCTCAAGCCGTCGAACAAATTTTTACTAAGTTAACTAAGGATTTCGATCCATTTATTGGTGAAAGTCGCGATCTAATCCGCCCCTTAGTGGGAGACTATTCTCTACTCACCTTACAAGATCAAAATAACTATCAACGCCATCGTAAGTTATTGATGCCTCATTTTCATGGAGAACGACTACAAAGTTACGGTCAAAAAATATGTCAGGTAGCTGAAGAAGTGATGCAAGATGTGGCTCCCGGAACAAGTTTTGATGCCTGCGAAGTCATAGGAGCAATCTCTATGGAGTCCATTTTCCGGGTTGTTTTTGGCTTGGAAAAAGGAAACACATCATCCCGATTAAAACAATTATTTATGGATTTGCTTGACTATATAACAACTCCAGGAAAAGGTATTTTCATGTATTTGCCTTTTTTGCAAAAAGATCTAGGAGCCTGGAGTCCTTGGGGTTACTATAAGCGAGTCAAAGCAGAAATTGACCAAGTTCTGTATCAAGAAATTACCAAGCGCCGCCAGAATCTAGACCCCGAACGTAATGATATCCTCTCGATGCTGTTGTCAGCTCACGATGAAGCAGGTCAACCCATGACCGATGAAGAGATTCACTCCGAGTTGCTGACCTTTTTGACCAGTGGTTATAAACCAATAGCAATGGCGACGGCTTGGGCATTATATTGGGTTCACTACGTACCCCAAGTCCGTAGTCAGCTGATCGAGCAACTCAGTTACCTTGGAGAAAATCCAGAATCAATGAGTCTTGCCCAACAGCCTTATCTGAAGGCGGTTTGCCAAGAAACGATGAGAATCAATCCTATCGTGCCTATCATATCGCCTCAAAGAGTTAAATCTCAGGTTGAGTTAATGGGATACCAGTTGGAGCCAGGTACAATAGTTATCCCCTGTAATTATCTGATTCATCATCGAGAGGATTTGTACCCAGAACATGACAAGTTTAAACCTGAGCGCTTTTTAGAACGAGAATACTCCGCTTACGAGTATGTTCCTTTCGGCCCTGGTATGCGCCGCTGTCTTGGTTCAGAGTTTGCGTATTTTGAAATGAAACTGGTGTTAGGAACCATTTTGTCACGCTACGACTTGGAATTAGTTGAACCTCGACCTCTGCAACCAAAAGTTAAAGGCTTTGTTGTCGCACCTGCTGGTGGGGTGCAAATGGTAATGAACGGTCAGCGCCAAGCACAACCTCTTGCTGCTGAAGCTTTGATTAATTAATTCAGATTGTGTACAGGAAAGCCATCAAGGGCGAGGTGTATTTTTATTATGACAATCTTGGTCACGGGTGCTAGCGGCCACTTAGGAGCCAACTTAGTTCGACGCTTACTTAAAGACGGCCATGCGGTGCGAGTTTTACTGTGGGAAGCAAGCAACAACATAGCTGTCGAAGGTTTGGATGTGGAGCGAGTGTATGGGGACATCAGGGACTGGTCTTCTGCCATGGAAGCCGTGCAAGGGTGTGATCGCATTTTTCACTGTGCTGCTAAAGTCTCCACCCTTGAGGGCAATGCTAGTTTTAAACAGGAAATTTATGATTGCAACGTCCTCGGAACAGCAAACGTCCTGCGTGTCGCCCTTAAGATGGGTGTTTCCCGCGTTGTTGTCACTGGATCTGGCTTTGCCCTTGGAAAGCACCCGTTGCAACCTAGTAATGAAACGAGTCCTTTCAATCCTTTTGCACCTCATTCTCCCTACGAATTGACTAAAGTCCTTGCTGAACACGAGTGTTTAAAGGCATTTGCTGATGGTCTTGATGTCGTGATTACAATCCCTTGGGTGATTGTGGGTCCCAACGATTTCCAGCCTTCTCCTTTAGGACAAACCCTTGTGAATTTTGCCAATGGGAAGCTACCAGCTTATGTTACAGGAGGAGCCGAGTTTGTGTCGATTAAGGATATTGTTTCTGGACATATCCTGGCAATGGAAAAAGGATCTGCCGGACAAAAGTATAGCTTTAGCACTAAATTCCTGACGATGGATGAAATGATGACCATTTATGAAGAGGTAACCGGACGCCCCCGCCCTCGACTACGCTTGTCAGTTTCAGCGTTAGCCAGCACTGCAAAAATAACGAATGTGTTCTTATGCTCGTTTTTTCCGAATATGCCACAACCCCTCAATTCTAACGATTTGCGTATTTTAGAGACGAATTTGCGAGCAGATTGCAGCAAAGCAATCGCCGAGTTAGGGTATCAACCCACATCTATTGAGGAGGCAGTTCGCGAGGCATATGAAGACTTTGTTAGTCGGAGGTTGATTGTTAGTCCTACAGTTAAACCCACATTTTGCACCCAACTGTCACAATAACTATCAAAAATAAAAGCAATTGTGAGACTATTCTTTTTTGAGAAACCTAAATGCAGAGCTGGGATTACACAAAAGATATTGTTGTTATTGGGTCAGGTGCGGGCGGTATGACTGCTGCACTGGTGGCTTGCGATCGCCAAAATGATGTCATTTTACTAGAAAAATCCTCGGTATATGGAGGTTCCACAGCTTTATCAGGTGGAGGTATCTGGATTCCTTGCAATCACCTGATGGTACAAGCAGGTATTAGCGATTCCCGTGAAGAAGCACTTATTTATTTGAAAACAGTTACTCGATACCAAGTTGCTGAAAATTTATTACAAGCTTATGTAGATAATGCAGCAGCTATGGTCAAATACTTAGAAGAAAACTCTCACGTACATTTTGAAATTTTGCCCGGACTTTCTGATTATTACCCCAAACACAACGGCTGTAAAAGCCAAGGGGGGCGCACACTAATAGCGATACCTTTTAATAAACGTAAATTAGGCAAAATTGCACAAAACTTGCGCCTACCTCACCCACAAACTTTAGTCCTGGGGCGGATAACCGTCACCCCTAGTGAAGCCCGTAAGATGGTAGATTCTTCCCTGAGAGGAAGATTGAATGCTGCCTATATTATCGGTCAATATATTTTTAATCCTAGCCGTTTCTTTGCTCGCTATGATACCCGTTTAACTATGGGAAATGCCCTCATTGGTAGGCTGCGTCTGTCCCTTTTAAACCGTAATATTCCAGTTTGGCTAAATACACCTGTCAAACAACTCATTATCGAAAATAATGCAGTTGTGGGGGTGGAAGTTGAGCAAAATGGCAAGAAAATAAATATCCGTGCTAATAAGGGTGTGATTTTAGGTGCGGGTGGTTTCTCGCGTAATCAAACAATGCGCTTGCAGTACCAGCGCCATCCAATCTCTGACCAATGGACAGCAGCCAACCCAGATGATCTGGGTGATGGCATCCGCATGGGTATAAGTATTGGAGCACAATGCGAATTGATGCAAGAGGCGTGGTGGACACCAACAACTGTTGTGCCAGGAAAGGGATATGCCTACGTACTCATTATTGAAAAAGGATTGCCGGGTTGCATGATAGTGAATACCCAAGGGCAACGCTTCACTAATGAAGCGGCTCCCTACATTGATGTAGTCAATGATATGTATAAGTATGATAGTATCCCAGCCTTCTTGATTTTTGATAGTCGGTTTCGCAATAAATATCCGACCGGCCCGTTGATGCCTGGTTTCACTCCCAAAAAATATGTGAAAAATGGCTACATCAAGGTGGCAGATACGCTTGAAGGATTAGCGGCACAATGCGGTATCGAGCCACACAGATTAGTAGAAACTACTGAAAAAATGAACCAGTATGCCGTAATGGGTAAAGACTTTGATTTTCAAAGAGGAGATAGCAGTTATGACCGTTACTATGGCGATGCGAACGTTAAGCCTAATCCTTGCTTAGGAAAGATTGTTCGCCCACCTTTCTATGCTGTTGAAGTTTTCCCTGGAGACTTAGGAACCAAAGGAGGATTGAAAATCGATAACTATGCCCGCGTACTGCGAAAAGATGGTACAGTTATCGAGAAACTTTATGCGATCGGAAATGTCTCAGCTTCTGTGATGGGTAATACCTATCCAGGTGGTGGAGCGACAATAGGGCCATCAATGACATTTGGATATATCGCGGCTTGCCATGCTTCATCAAGCTAATCAAGTTTTATAAAAGGCTATTTTTTTCTCTTGCTTCTCAGATTCCTCGGCTTATTTTCGCTAACAAATAATCGGATTACTCAAATCCCAGGTTTTTTTAATTACTGAAAAAATTCAGCCCTTTAAAATTAAAAACTCAAAATAATATGACTATAACGAGTGCCATCATTAGCAACAACAAAAAAAATCCTCCTCAACTGAGCAAGGGATTACCTTACCTGGGACACGCTTTAGAGTTTGCTCAAAATCCAGTAGGACTGCTCCAGAGGGGACGTAACCAGTTAGGCGAGATTTTCTCCTTTTCTCTGATGGGGAAACAGGTTACAGTTCTCACCGGACCCAATGCCAATCAGTCCTTTTTTAAAGCTCCGGACGATCAACTCAGTGCCAGGGAAGCCTATAAATTTACCATCCCGATTTTTGGCAAAGGTATTGCCTACGATGCTAGTCCCGAAGTGATGAGCGAACAGATCGGGTTTGTCTTCCCAGCGCTACGGGAAGAGAGAATGCGATCTTATACCCAGTTTATGGCTCAAGAGGCGCAGGCATACTTTGATACCTGGGGAGACTCCGGAGAGATTGACCTGCTTTCAGCCTGTAATGAACTGACCATTTTTATGGCTGGTCGTTGTCTGATTGGACAGGAGTTCCGAACCCATCTCACGACTGAGTTTGCCAAGTTGTATCATGACTTGGAAGGCGCACTTCATCTCTTGGGCTTTTTTTGGCCCTATTTACCGTTACCTTCCTTTAAGCGCCGCGATAAGGCTCGCGTCCGCATGGTGCAATTGATTTCCGAGATTATTACCAATCGACGCAACAAAGGCATAGAGACAGAGGATTTCCTGCAAACATTAATGACAGCCCACTACTCTGATGGCACTCCTCTAACTGAAGATAATATTACGGGTTTATTACTGACGCTTTTGTTTGCTGGTCAGCACACTAGCGCTGTGCTAGCAGCTTGGACTGGAATACTACTCTTGCAGCATCCACAAGATCTTCTGCCAATCCTACAAGAGCAGAAAGAAGTTTTTGGAGACAACGCAGAAATGTCCCTAGAGGCATTGGGTCAATTGGTCTTTTTGGAAAGAGCGATTCGAGAGGCAGAGCGGATGCGTCCACCCTTGGTGATGCTGATGCGTGAGATTATGCGGGATTTCGAGTATGAAGGATATTTGATGCCAGTAGGCGGAATGGTAATGGTTTCAGCAGCTGTTTCACACCGAATCCCTGAAGTTTTCCGAAACCCTGATCGCTATGATCCGGAACGCTTTGCCCCAGGACGAGAGGAACACCGCCAAAGCCGATATGCGCTAATTGGATTTGGTGGTGGGCGACATCGCTGTATTGGTGAGGCATTTGCTTACCAGCAGGTTAAAGTTATTTGGAGTATTCTCCTACAGCAATTTAATTTTGATCTGGTTCAACCGACTTATGAACCAGACTATACAACCTGGGTTGTTGCGCCAGGGCAACCCTGTTTGGTGCGTTATCAACGCAAGAAAACTCCAACTATTTTTAATGCAAAACTAAAACAAGGCTAAAAATCGATGGAAAAAACAATCATCTCGAAAAGAGAATCCAGTTGAGACACTTTTTTTGTACAAGTTTGAATGTTACATTGGTCATCGCCACTGAAACAACCAGTTACTCAAGTGAAAGGCTTTCTCTGGCTGATTTATAAATCTCTTGTCATTTTCTCAGGCTATTTCACTGCTCGAATAAAAAATGAAACTCTCTTAGCAACTGTTATGAAATCCCGCTTTCCGTTTACATCTTTCCCCAATGGTTGGTATCGCCTCGCTTATAGTGATGAACTGCGTCCCGGTCAGGTAAAACCGCTACACTACTTCGACAAAGACCTGGTACTTTTCCGTACAGAAAATGGTAAAGCGTATGTTCTTGATGCCCATTGTCCACACTTGGGGGCACATCTAGGTTACGGCGGTCAAGTCAAAGGAGAAACTATCCAGTGTCCCTTTCACGGTTGGTGTTTGGATGGTCAGGGACAATGCACCGATATTCCTTACGCCAGCAAGATTCCGCTGAAAGCGCAGGTTCGCACTTGGTCGGTTCGCGAGGTCAACGGTCTGATTATGGTGTACTACCACGAGGGCGAAGAGTCACCAACTTGGGAAATTCCAGAACTACCCGAATACACTTCCTCGGAATGGGTGATGTTAAAGCGACTGCGTTGGAGAAAAATTCGTACCCATATCCAAGAAATCGGTGAGAATGGGTCAGACATTGCTCACCTGACGTGTAGGCATCCTCAAGCAGTCATGGACTTTGACAGGGGTACTGCTCCGGAAATCGAGGGTCCAGTTTTTACCTACCGTACAAACCCGACATATAAAAACAAATTTCCGATTCCAATGGTTAACCCAAAGTTAACAGTTTCACATGAGTTCACCTGTTACGGCTTAGGGTTCTTAGCTACTCGTGTGTGTGTAAATGTGCTGGGTGGAATATGGATATTGTTTGATCTTTTCCCAACACCGATTGATGAGGAATACATTGAATTACAAGGCATTTTCGGGATGAAAAAGGTTTTGAATAAAGTTGTCACCCGATTTCTAGGTAGTGATCCAGCCCGAGAGGCCGAACTTGCCATTTATCAAGATATGCCAATGTGGGAAAATAAGCTTTATCGTAGCTCTCCCAACCTCTGTGATGGCGATGGCCCGATAAAGGAATATCGACGCTGGGTTCGCCAGTTTTACTTAGAACAGCTAACTACAACCAAGGTTTTAGTGGAGCAGTAGTGACTGTTCTGACTCATGATCATAGATATTTGCCTTTGGCAGTTATTGAATTTTAGGAGGAGTTAAAAGATGGAAAAACTGTTAAAAAGTCTAAAATTATGTGGAAAATTTTTACTCGCAAAAAGCAAATGGTTACATCCTTTATTACCTGATAAATTTAAGGCTGATCTGCCATTAAACTGGAATTTCAATATGGCGTGGAAGTATATTAAGTCTGGGGAAACAAATTTTATCCAGATTTTTTGCTTTGGCACTCGGAGTTCTTCTATGCTCAACTCAAGGTAAACGATGATCAATTCATAAGCAAACAAGAGCTTTTAAAAAGTTTACAGCCGTAAAGTATGTCCACTATTGGGTGTTAATGTACAAATAGTATATGAACGATATCCTACAGTCATTTAATCTTATCAGGCTGTTGTACGCAACACTAATTTTTGTCGGTTTTATAGCCGTTATGTTCGTTGCTACAAAATTCTTACCTGGAAGAAAATGCCAAGGCAGTTCTATCAAAGCAAATGAAACTTGCAAATCCTACAAGCTTAATGGGCTGGTACTATTTATAGCCATCACCTTCTTCGTAGCTGGGGGTAAACTGTTCTTTGACTTGTCTTTAGCACCCCTTCACAAATACTTCTGGTACTTGTTTTTCGTTGCCAACCTATTTGCCTTTACTTGGACAGCCATCCTATATATCGTCGGCAAAAGAGTGCAGGGTGCAGATACTCAAGTAACCTTGATCAAAACATTAAGTGACTTGTGGTTTGGCATCGAACTTAACCCAACTTGGCTAGGCGTGGATTTAAAGCTTTTCGCCTATCAGCCCTCTTTAATTGGGTTAGGGCTACTTAACGCCTCGTTTGCTTATGTGCAATACGAAACTTACGGGCAAGTTTCTCTTCAAATGTGGATGTTTCAAGTCTTCTGGTGGATGTACCTAGCCAGCCATTATTATTTTGAGGAATGCACGCTTTCAATGTGGGATATCATTGCCGAAAAATTTGGATTCATGCTGGTATGGGGCGACCTAGTTTTAGTTCCATTTTTCTATAGCATCATTGGTTGGTTTCTGATTGACAAGATTTCAGCTATTCCCCTTCCTAGTGTTATTGGAATCTGCTTGCTTTACATATTGGGTCTGTGGTTATTCCGGGAATCTAATCTTCAGAAGCATAGATTTAAGAAAAACCCTAACGTAAATATTTGGGGTCAGCCCGCCCAAAGCCTAAAGGGGAAACTGTTAATTTCTGGTTGGTGGGGAGTTGGTCGCAAGCTCAATTATACAGGCGAAATCTGCCTTTATTTAGCGATCGCTCTTACCACAGGCTTTCACTCAATTATTCCTTATCTGCTACCTTTATGGCTGTGCTTACTTCTCATCCATCGCTCATGGCGTGATGAACAGCGCTGTAGTGCTAAGTATGGGGAGCTATGGGACACTTATTGCGCTAAAGCCCCCTTTCGTATGATTCCCTTTTTGTACTAAGTAGACTTTTTATGGAATTAGCAAATACCCAAAAATCTCGCTTTCCATTTACACCCTTTGCCAATGGTTGGTTCCGTGTTGCCTATAGCGATGAACTACACCCCGGACAGGTCAAACCACTCTACTACTTCGGAAAAGATCTGGTATTATTTCGTACAGATAATGGTACACCCCACGTTCTCGATGCCTACTGTCCGCACTTAGGGACTCACCTAGGTCATGGGGGTCAAGTTAAGGGGGAAAGCCTCCGGTGTCCCTTCCACGGTTGGTGCTTTAACGGCAAAGGGCAATGTGTCGATATCCCTTACTCTAGTAAAATTCCGTCGAAAGCTCAGATTCACGCTTGGTCAGTTCGTGAGATCAACGGGGTGATCATGGTGTACTATCACACTCAAGGAGAACCACCGACTTGGGAAATACCAAAACTACCAGAACTCACATTCTCAGAATGGACTCCCTTTCGTGTAGTGAGTCGGCGAAAAATACGATCGCATCTACAAGAGACCAAAGAAAACCTAATTGATGTCGGTCATCTTTATGGCACACACTTAGTTGATTCCGTCGAGGACGGAACTCTGCATATAGACAATCAGGTCTTAAAGTGGCTCTATTGTGCAAGTTCCAAAAACATCCGATCCACTCCAGAGACAAAAGCCTGTATTGAACAAACTTTATATGGCCTGGGCTACATCATACATCGCTACCGTGTAAAGTTACCGTTTGAATACGAGTATATGGTAGTGTTCTACGATACGCCCATTGATGGGGAGTATCTGGATTATCACTACCTTTTCAGTATCAAGAAGCTTCCCAACGAAGAGATAACCTCTGTTATGGAGGAGCAAACTCTCCAAATTTTCCACCAAGAGGCTGATAAGGACATCCCACTCTGGGAAAACAAGCTTTATCTGAGCAGTCCTCTGCTTTGTGATGGTGATGGACCAATTATGCAGTTTCGGCGCTGGGCTAGTCAATTCTATACTGATGTGCCTGTCACAACCGAAGTCCTTGTTGAACAGTCGTAATGTTTAGCAGCCCAGTAAAATCTAAAGACATATTCTACAATGAAATCACGTTTTCCATTTACGTCCTTTCCTAATGGTTGGTTCCGTGTCGCCTATAGCGATGAACTACACCGTGGGCAGATCAAACCACTCCACTACTTGGGAAGAGACTTGGTAATTTTTCGCGCAGAGAATGGTACCCCCCATGTTCTCGATGCCCATTGTTCGCACTTAGGCGCTCACCTTGGTTATGGGGGCAAAGTTAAGGGAGAAGTGATTGAGTGTCCCTTCCACGGTTGGTGTTTCAATGGCAATGGTCAATGTGTTGATGTTCCTTATGCCAACAAAATACCGTCGAAAGCACAGATTCCTGTTTGGTCTGTTCGTGAAGTTAATGGGGTAATCATGGTGTACTACCATGCCCAAGGAGAAGCGCCTACTTGGGAGATACCGGAACTACCCGAATACACCTCTAAAGAATGGACTCCATTTCGCTTGGGTCACAGATGGAAAATTCGCACGCACATCCAAGAGGTGATTGAGAATGCTGTGGACTATACCCATCTTCCATTTGTACATATCAAGTGGGACACAGTTAAGAGTGAACCTTTAGAAGTAGACGGTTCAGTTCTGAAATGGCGTGCTTCTCGGGAGGGTGGAGAATTTTTAGGTAGTGCAATTTTGTTTGCAAAACCGGAAGAAACATTATCAGACATTACCTGCTACGGCTTAGGCTGCAAATTGATACGTGTTCATGCCAAGGTCAGAATTAATGTGAATGTACTGCTCATGTTTTTGATGACTCCTATTGACCATGAATATCTTGACGTTCATGCAGTTTTCAGTATTAAGAAGATTTTTAACCCAATTGTCACCTCTGCTGTGGCGAGAAATATTATTAAGCAGCTTAGGAGAGAGATTCAGCAGGATATTCCGATTTTGGAAAACAAGGTTTACCCGATTGTTCCTAACCTCTGTGATGGTGATGCACCAATCGCTCAATATCGACGGTGGGTTCGCCAGTTCTACTCGGAACAGCCTATCACAAACAAATGAAAATTCTCATAGTTATACTGAATTATCAATGGAATACAAAATTCTATTAAAGAGGTAATGTAAGCAATGGAAAAGTTTTATATAGGTTTAGGTAGTACTTTTCATGACAGTGCCATAGCCGTTGTAAATCGTCAGGGTGAAGTGATTTTTGCAGAAGCTACGGAAAGATATTTACAAAGTAAAAAAGCAATAAATTCCGTACCAGATCAGAAAGAAATTGTATCCATGATAATAAAAAATTACTGTTCTTATAACGCTCATTTTGTAGTTGCTAAAACTTGGAGTAAAAGTTTTCATTTTTTTTTAAAATGTCAATATATGTTGAGATTACTAAATACAAATAAAATGCCTGATAATAGTTTAGATATGATTGTAAATTTTTTATATGATTCCGTATTTAGTAAGAATTACCTGGGGTTTCTAGAATTCATTTTTTTAGAACGAGTTGGAAATGAGTTTTTGCAATTTATTGGTGAGGTATCTCAAAGTAGTCAAGTAACTTTTATAAATTCCTCTCATCATTTAACTCACGCAGCTATGTCATGCTATACAAGTCCCTTTCAAGAAGGAGTTTGTATGGTAGTAGATGGCTACGGAGAAGGTGGCTCTATTGCGTATTATCATTACAAGGATGGAAAGATTAAACCGATCAAAAAAGTTAGAGGAGTAGCAAGTTTAGGATTGCTCTATGCAGCTTGTACAATTTTCTGTGGGTTTGACCCGATGAAGGGGGAAGAATGGAAAGTAATGGGTTTAGCACCTTACGGAAAATTAGATGAGGATTTATATAAAACGTTTAAAGAAGTGATTCTAGTCAAAGGACTTGAAATTAAATATTCCTCCAAGGAAAATATCAAAAACTTGATAACAAAACTGGCATCTGTGGCAAGTAGTCAAGAAGCTTTCCCGTTAAAAGCTGCAAATCTCGCCTATACAACGCAGTTTATCTATTCAGAGGTGATGACCGAATTACTTAATAATTTCTATAAATTAGAGCTTTCAGATAATCTTATATTGGGTGGCGGATGTGCTTTAAATTCTGCATATAACGGTCAGATTTCTGAAAAAACAAAATTTAAAAGGTTGTATGTTCCCTCGGCTCCCGCAGATGATGGTAATGCTCTAGGAGCCGCTCTATTAAGTTATTACAAAGACAATCCTAATCAAGCCCGTACACCTAAAATACAATCACCTTATTTAGGCTCCTCTATTTCAGAGTTGAGCTTAGGTCGTCTGAAAAAATTTGGTCAGTTTGATAAGCTGCGTCATCTTCCTCAAACAATTCACCAAGAAGCAGCCGCTCTATTAGCTCAAGGAAAATTACTAGGTTGGGTTCAGGGACGTGCTGAATTTGGACCTCGTGCCCTTGGGAATCGTTCTATTCTGGCTGACCCCCGTNCCGCTGAGATGAAGGATAAAATTAACACTTTGGTAAAATTTCGCGAAGAATTTCGTCCCTTCGCCCCTGCAATTTTACACGAATTTGGTGAGGAGTATTTTGAGAACTACCAAGAATCACCATATATGGAGAGAACATTGAAATTCCGAAAAGAAATCATTGATAAAGTGCCTGCTGTTGTCCATGTTGATGGCACGGGTCGTCTTCAGTCTGTCAAGAAAGAATGGAACGAATTATTTTACCAATTAATCCAAGCTTTTTACAATCTAACTGGAGTACCCATCCTATTAAACACAAGTTTAAATGTCATGGGAAAACCAATTATACATTCTGTAGAAGATGCCATAATTGTCTTTTTAACAACAGGCTTGGATGCTCTCGTTATTGAAGATTATATCATCGAAAAATAGTATTATAATCTGATAATATCCTACTTATGCACTATAGTTAAAATTGTTGTATTGCCCAGCAAAAAACCTTTTTAACAAATGGCTTGGGTATTGGTGAAAAACTCCGAGTTAGCAAAATCCACAGACTGTAGAAACCTAAGTTTATGAAGATTATTCGAGTATTTCAAATCATAGCCGTGGGGGTGGCACTTGTTTGTGTCCCAGGGGCACTTACCGTGATAGTCTTGTTTAAAGCAGACCCAGTAATTTCTTCAAATATTGCGTCTATTATACTCATCATCTCCTTGGTCACGCTGTTGCTATCCCCCTGCTTCTACTCAAACGAAGGCAACCGGACAATAAAAGAAAAACTGATAACAATTTGTAGCATTTGGCTGCTGGTATCTGGAATTGCTCATGTAACATGGGAGCTAAGCTGGTGTTTTGTTCATCCATATCTGCACAACGTTACGGCAGAGGATACATGGGCTTGGATCTGGTGGGCATACGGTGTCGCTGACCGTCGTTATTTGGTTTCGGAACCATCCACTGTAATTCTGGAGTGGGTAACTGCTACCGTGGGAGGCCCGCTGACTCTCTATGCAGCCTATCTTCAGAGAAAGAGTACGATGCAAAAGGCAAGCATCTTTATTCTGATTGCTTCATTAATGGATCTATATGGAGCTTTCTTGTACTTTGGCACAGAGATATTAGATGGCTTTTACTATATAGATACCGAACAATTTGTGAATTTCTGGATTAAATTTTTGGGACTCAATTCCCTATGGGTTTTCTTTTCTATACTCTGCATTTATATAGCAATTAATACCTTGCTCCAGCGACCAGCTATCGAGAGCGAAAAAAATTGGGGGAGATGGGGTAGATAATGCGGTAGGTGGATGCCTAAGCCAGGAAGTCACCCCCCTGACTCGGCTACAAAACCGTGCATGAAACGTTAATTTCACACGGCTCCTCAATGATTTGGTGCTTGTCACGCACACCTCTAAATTCAGAGTTAAAAGGGATTAGGACTTATTGATTACATTGTATTACACCGAGAGTAATGGTAAGTCTGTCCCCGTAAATTATCGGATATATAACAAATCTATGACAGTAAATCTCGGCACAGGAATCATCAAACGGTAAAGAAACAAACTGTGACAGAAAGGATTTTTGAAGATTTAAGTTTTTTTTCGGGTTATTACTTTTCATAGAGCCATAAAATAACTCAGCTTTCACCACAGAACAAACCGCTATTTTTTCAGGTTCTAAATTGTCAATATGATTATTAATGTTCTGTATTTTCCCCATCCCCAGTTTCATAAGGAGAGACAATAAATTCTTTTGTCCACAAGTTAAAAGCTCCATAATAAGTCTGTCTATTT
>B570J29627_1000038_pt1 | contig 14327 bp, 14 predicted proteins | sample LakMenEpi13Sep09_FD_29627 | JGI IMG/M metagenome (IMG submission 29627)
GATCGGGTTCTAAAATAGTTACCAAATCCCCATAATTTTTAACCGCAAAAACTGTTTGATAAAAAACCCCATCGCCAATAGTATCAAAAGCTAAATCAACTCCTTCTCCCCCCGTCCATTCTAATATTTGATCGACAAAATTAGTTTCTTTATAATTAATCACTAAATCTGCCCCCAACTCCTGCACCAAAGTCGCAGTATCGGCGGAACTAACGGTTGTGGCAACTTCTGCTCCTTGTAATAGGGCTAACTGAATCGCCATATAACCCACCCCACCCGCACCGCCATGAATTAACACCTTTTGTCCCGGTTGTAATCGTCCCCGATCATACAATGCTTCCCAAGCGGTAATTAAAACTAAAGGAGCCGCCGCCGCCTCCACAAAACTCAAACTTTGGGGTTTCAAGCTGGCAAATTTTTCATCAATAATAACTAATTCCGCATAATTGCCCGCTTCTGCACCCAAACCCCCATTGCAAAAATAAACCGCATCTCCGACTTGAAATTTTTTAACTTCTGAACCGATGGCTTCTACAATTCCCGCCCCATCACAACCCAAAATAGCGGGCATTTGATCGGGATAAAAAGTACCCCGACTGCGTAATTTGGTATCAACCGGATTAATTCCCGCCGCCTTTAAACGGACTAAAATCTCAGTATCAGATTTAATTTGAGGATCGGGTATTTCTTGAAGTTGTAAAACATTTGGTTCCCCAACTTCTGTCATGAGAACTGCTTTCATAATTTACCAATGATTAAGTTTTGTTGTTGGGCTGTTGTTGGGCTAAAGCCCAACAACGAATTTACATAGTCAACGACTGAACATTAGTTTCAATCAATTTAGCCAAACTTTGTAGGAATGTCGCCGCATCCGCCCCATAAATAATCCGGTGATCACAAGTAATATTCACTTGCATTTGGCGTTTAACCGCCATAGAACCATCGGCAGAAACCACTAATTGGGGACGGGACGCACCGATGGCTAAAATTGAACCTTGACCCGGAGGTAAAATCGCATCAAACTTATCGACTCCAAACATTCCTAAATTGGAGAGAGTAAAGGTTCCACTGCTATATTCATCGGGTTGTAACTGTTTCGCCCTAGACCTTTCAACTAAATCTTTCCAAGTCCGAGACAGGGAATAAAGATCAATTTGATCGGCATTTTTTAATACCGGAGTAATTAAACCACCATCGGGCATAGCCACGGCGATCGCAATATTAATTCCCGCCCGATATTGAATCCCATTTTCTACATAACTGGCATTCAAAATCGGATGTTTTTGTAACGTCATCGCCACCGCTTTTGCTAAGAGTGCCGTCATGGTGACACCCTTAGATTTCAGTTGTTTATAAAGCTGATCCAACCCATCCGTTGTAATCGTATATCCCACCCGGAATACCGGCACCGATAAACTCGCGGTCATATTTCTGACCACGGCGTTTTGGAGGGTATTCATCGGGGCAACTTGACCCAGGGGAACAGTTGCTGGAGTTGGGGCTGTCATGGGCTTACTAACAGCCGGAGCCGGGATTTGGGAGGGAGTCTGAACCGCAGCCGGACGTCCCGATGCTGTTTCCACGTCTTCCGCAATGATCCGACCATTTGGCCCACTTCCGGTTAAGGTTGCTAAATCTAAATTGAGTTCCTTGGCCAATTTGCGGGCGCGAGGAGAAGCAATAATTCGGCGATTTTTAGGGGGGGTCGGGGTTGCGACAACGGCCGTGGCTGCTACGGGACTAGCTGCAACGGGTTGGGCTACGGCGGCGGGGGTAGCCGGGGTAGCAGAGGCGGCTTTTTGTTTCGCCTGTTCAATTTCCCCTTGAGTTTCCGCGATTAAGGCAATGGTATTACCCACGGGGGCAGCTTCTCCGGCCGGAGTAATAATCGTGGCCAGATACCCTTCATAGAAGGATTCCACATCCATATCCGCCTTATCCGACTCAACGATCAAGACCGTTTCGCCCTTTTCAATTTTATCACCGGGGGATTTTTGCCAAGAAACGATTTTACCCTCGGTCATGGTGGAACTCAGGGCGGGCATAAAAACTTCATGAATGGCCATAAGCGTTAAAAGAAATAGAGTTCAAATGTTATCAATAGGGGTTGACTGTTAACGGTTAACGCCAAACAAGACCGTTAACCGAAACCCTTTAAATATCGCCGCGAATTTCTTCGATTAAACCATCTCGTAGAAGAATTTCTACTTGCATTTTGGTAACCAAATTGTCGCCTTCTACCACAGTAAAAATACTTTCAATTTGTCCTTGAACAACTTCCTGTTCTAGTTCTAGGGTTTGCACCTGTTGGAGTTGTTGCAAGTTTTGATTTTTCTGCTCTAAGAGTTGACTTTTCCGTTCATTCACCTCAACTTGGATACTGTCTATTTTTTGCATCGCATCCGGGCCAAGAGGTTGCAGGCTTTGGCGTTTAATTTCCGCCACCATGCGTTGTCCTTGGATTTCTAACTGTTGCAACTGACTATCAATTTGATTGATTTGGACTTGAAGTTGCTGTTGGGCTTCGTCTTTCCAACGGTTTGTAACCACCGCTTTCACATTAATCGGTCGTTTCAACAGTAATTGTTTGAGATTATCCATAAGTGGTTATGCTGTGTCCGTTATTCGTCCGCCGTCACCCGCGCGACGTAGGGGTAACACAAACGTCACCCTTACACAATCACAAAGAGGTTTAGGAAGGTAATCACCGTGAGTTACCTATTTCGATTCAACTTGGCATAGGAGGCAGAGACACTCAATCCTTAGCGGGTGACGGTTTCATACATTTTGTTAATCATATCGCGGTAATGTTCCATTACAACGGGGCGTTTGACCTTCAATGTTTGGGTTAACATTCCGTTTTCTATGGAAAAGGGTTCTGCCAATAACTGAAATTGGCCAATTCGATCATCAATTCGATAACTCGGACGGTTTTTAACTTCTCGGTTGAGTTCTTCCCTGAATAGGTTTTGAATGATGGGACTCTCTAGGGTGATTTCCTGAGTTTGGGTGACGGTTTCTTCAGGTAGTTTCAGGGTCAGATTTTGTCGAATTGCCCACTGTTTTAAAGTATCTAAATTCGGAACAATTAATGCTCCTAAATTTTTTTGATCCTGACCGACTAACATGATTTGATCAATATAGGGACTGCGTAAACAGGCATCTTCTATGGCTTGGGGTTCGATATTTTCGCCATTGGTTAAAACAATAGTATCTTTAGCACGACCAGTTAATACCAAGTCATTTTGCGGGGATAACCAACCTAAATCTCCGGTATCAAACCAACCCTCTGGATCAATAGCTTTGGCCGTTGCTTGGGGATTTTCAAAATACCCGGTCATCACCTGGGGCCCCCTGGCTAAAATTAACCCGGTTTGACCAGAGGGCAGAATTTGGCGGGTTTCGGGGTCAACGATGCAGATTTCGGTTTCTGGGATGGGTTTTCCCGATGATCCGCGTAAATTATGCCATTCTCGACGGGCACTTAATACCGGGGCGGTTTCAGTTAAGCCATATCCGACTAATAAGTTAATTCCGACGATTTCATAGAAATTTTCCAGATACATAGCTAAGGAACCACCCCCACTAATGGCAAATTTGAGTTGTCCTCCGGTGGCTTCTCGCACTTTTTGATAGACTAAGCGATCGCCGATAATTTGAAAGGGAGTGTATACCCAAGTTTTTAACTGAGCCAGAAGTTTTTCGGAACCAGAAGCGGGCTTTAAATCTAAAGTTAATCCCTGGGCAATGCGACGGGCAAAAATGTATTTTTCACTCAAGGAAAAGCAGAGATCAACAATTTTTTGTTTCTGTTCTGACTGTTCTCGAAATTGTTTTTGTGCGCTTTCATGAATAGCTTCCCAAATTCGAGGCACACTAATCATATAATGGGGTTTAAATTGCTTTAAATCCTGTTTAAAATAGCGAATATTGGTATAAACAACCGTACACCCTTGGAATAAACAAAAATATTGTCCGGTGCGTCCGAAGGTATGCCAAGTGGGAAGAATACTCAGAAATATTTCTCCGGGTTCGGGTTGAATCACATCGGGAATGGCATTAATTTGATGTAATAGGTTTTTATGGGTTAACATTACTCCTTTCGGTTGTCCGGTTGTTCCCGAAGTATAGAGCAGGGTAGCTAAGGTGTTTTGGTGAGATTTAGAAGGTTTGAGACTTGTTTTTTTTCCAGTTTCAATTAATTGATTAAAATTCAATACCGGAATAGTCGGTAAATCTCTGGAATTTGGTGTTTCATCCGATAATAAAATTACAAATTGAATCGGTAAATCTTCAATTTGCGATCGCAATTTTTTTAATAGGGAAAAGTTTTCGACAACTAGGGCGGTACTCCCACTATCTTTAAGAATATAAGCTAATTCTAAGGGGTCAGCCGTCGCCCCGCGTACCACATCGGCGGCTCCGGCGGTTAAGATCCCTTGATCCGCAATGATCCAACGGGGGCTATCATCNGAAAACAGAGCAATCCGTGGTGGTAGACTATTGGTGGTGGATTCTATGCCTAAGTTTTGTAACCCCGTGGCAAATTCTTGAATTTTTTCCCATAGTTGGGAATAGCTCAGACGGAATTCCGGTTTCCCGTGGGGGTCATCTAAAGCAATAATTTGACCAACATTTTGATCCAAAATTGGCCAGATTTCAGGAACAGATTGTACAGAAGAATAGAGGGAACGCCAGTGAGTTGAGTGGATCATAAAAACCTCGGGGGAAAAGGGGTTAACCAATCAATGCAAGTTGCTGATGTATTTAGTATGTTTATGTTCATACATCAGTTTATCAGCTTTGGCTATCCATTCTTCCAGAGAATAATTAGTTTAGTATTGATATCGCAGGGTTGTCATGGGTTGAATGGGCATCAATCTCAAGGATGAGGAATCGCTAAGTCAATGGAGGCTTCAACATTTGAACTCCGAATTAAATTAATTTTCTGAGTAATATTTTTAATCGCCTCGATCATCTGTTGAATTGCTTTTGACTGTTCCCTCATGGCTATATATCTGAATTATAATCAACTCCCTATCGAGTAGGAGGTGGGACTTCTTGCTCCGATTTGGTTAAACTGTAGATAGAGGTAATCAAAAACCGTACACCGTCAAAGGAAGAACAGCGTCATGGGATTATTTGATCGCATTAGCCGTCTTGTCAGAGCCAATTTGAATGATCTGGTTAACAAAGCCGAAGATCCAGAGAAGATTCTGGAACAGGCGATCATTGATATGCAGGAGGATCTGGTGCAGTTGCGTCAGGCCGTTGCTCAAGCGATCGCCAATCAAAAACGCAGTGAACAACAGTATAATCGAGCTCAGTCCGAAGCCAACCAATGGGAGTCTCGCGCTAAGTTAGCCCTGCACAAAGGGGAAGAAGGGTTAGCCAGAGAAGCCTTACAGCGCAAAAAAGGCTACACGGAAACGGCTAATACAATGAAATTGACTTTGGATCAAACCTTGGGTCAGGTGGATGCTCTCAAACGCAATTTAATTCAGTTGGAGAGCAAAATCTCCGAAGCTAAAACCAAGAAGAATATGCTCAAAGCCCGGGCGCAAGCAGCTAAAGCCAACGAACAGTTACAAGGTTTATTGGGGGGTATTAATCCCAGTGGAGCGACCGCAGCTTTTGAACGCATGGAGGAAAAAGTGTTGCAGTTAGAATCACGTTCCGAAGCGGCTGGACAACTGGCGGGTTCAGATTTTGAAAGCAAATTTGCAGTTTTGGAAGCCGGAAGTGATGTGGATGACGAATTAGCCGCCCTGAAAGCTGAGATTTCCGGTAGCCCCGCTCCCCAGTCCCTACCCCCCGGGCAAACAACGGCAGCCAGTAATGCTCCCGTGGATGATGAGTTAGACAAGCTGAAAAAGGAGTTGGAGAAAATATAAGCTGGAATTGCCAGATATTATAGGGTTTGGGCTTTTTGTCAGGGGTCAAAGGTAACGGAGTGTTACAGTCACCATTGACTCCCAGAGGTTGATGGAAAGCCCTTGTCTGGAAATAGGGGAATGGGTAATAGGTAATGGGTAATAGGGAATGGGTAATAGGTAATGGGGAATGGGTAATGGGGAATGGGGAATGGGTAATAGGTAATAGGTAATAGGTAATAGGGAATGGGGAATGGGAAATACTGCTATTTTGAAAAAACTCCGATTCCTTCAGTCATCCTTTGAAATTTAGTTGTATAGTGATAATCAGTTTTATCTGGTACTTATACTTAGTGACGGATCAACTATAGTAATCCTAAATAGGTTGTAACATTTTAATACTGACATGAAACAGCCAGAAGTATTATCCCAGATCCGGCGTTCCCTCCCTCCCTAGCCCCCCGTGCACGGGGGGTTTGGGGGGGCTGTTCCCAGATCCAGGGTTCCCTTTTGCCCAGGACTTTTGAACACAACTCAAATAGGATTGCTATATATGACTGGATTTTATTCTTATTAATAAAGTTTCACTTATGATGGCTAAGGTACGTTTACTGATTCTTAGTTCTTTTGCGGCGGGTTTTGGGCTTTGCTCAATTATCTTTTCCGTTTTTACAATGACTTCTGAATTCAATTTTTCTACGGTATTTAGATTTATTTTAACCCTGGGTTTCTTTGTAATTAATATTTTATTTTCTTTGCATTACTATGGATTAATTTTCAAAGAATTTAAGCTCATTAATAAAATTAAAGCTCAATTGAAACGGTTTAATTATAATTTTTAATTAGGGTAATTATAATTTTTAATTAGGGTTTAAGCGATCGCTACCCGAAAAATAGAAATAGGTTTAAGTTAAAATAAACTATTGTTGATCTCTAGGAATTTTATCATGTTAGATGCTCTTAATAATTTGTTAGGTCGCCATCCTGAACGAAATCAAGCTAACGTAGAAATTTATACTTGGCAAACCTGCCCCTTTTGTATTCGAGCTAAACTGTTATTGTGGTGGAAAGGGGTTGATTTTACAGAATATAAAATAGATGGGGATGATGTCGCCCGAAATCAAATGGCAGAAAGGGCAAATGGACGACGCACAGTTCCCCAAATTTTTATTAATAATCAACATATTGGGGGTTGTGATGATCTCTATCAATTAGATGGAGAAGGAAAACTAGAACCCCGATTAGCTGAACCTGCTTAATAGTTTGTTTGGCCGTTGTTTGGCCGTTGTTGGGCTAAAGCCCAATCTTTATTAGGGCTAAAGCCCAACAACGGGCTTCTTTAAATCCTTACCCCAATTAACTTAATATTTATTTACAAAAGTTGTAATAAATTCATAATGTTTTTTTTGATTAACCAGATGTTAAATTGTGGTAAAAACTCTTTAAATTATTAGAGTAGGCGAATTGAGAAACCAGAATTTATAATTTATATTCGTGGAGAAAAAATATGTCAGAAACTGTCACAAACTTCCGTAATGTTGCCATTGTCGGCCCCTATTTAAGCGGAAAAACCACACTTTTAGAGAGTATTTTATCCGTCACGGCCGCCACATCTCGCAAGGGAACGGCAAAAGATACTAACCGGGTTGGAGATAGTTCTCCAGAAGCGAAAGAACGAAATATGAGTGTAGAAGTTAATGCCGCTAGTACCGAATATGGTGGCATTCGTTTTACCTTTTTAGACTGTCCGGGTTCTGTAGAATTTGCCCAAGAAACCTATAATGGTTTAATCGGTACTGGATTAGCTATTGTGGTTTGTGAAGCTGATCCCGGCCGGATTTTAACCCTATCTCCTCTGTTCAAATTCTTAGATGATTGGGAAATTCCCCATCTGGTTTTTATTAATAAAATGGATCGGGTTTGTACCGATGAAGAACGTTGCGTTAACAGTTTTACTGAAATCTTAAATGCCTTAAAATCAGTTTCCACCCGTCCAGTAATTCCCCAACAATATCCCATTGGTAACGGGGAACAATTGGTCGGCTTTATTGATTTAATTACCGAACAAGCCTATCATTATCATTCCGGTGCTCCGTCTGATCCAGTCCCCTTTCCAGAATCCTTAAAAGAGGCTGAACACCTCGCCCGTCAAGCAATGTTAGAGGAGTTAGCTAATTTTGACGATCATTTATTAGAAGAACTATTAGAAGAAATTGAACCGCCTCAAGATGAAATTGTTAAGGATTTAAAAATGGAATTGGGGGCGGATTTAATTGTCCCGGTATTAATAGGAGTTGCTGAACAAGATCACGGGGTGCGGGTGCTGTTGGATGCCTTAGTTCGGGAAGCTCCAGAACCGAATATTACCGCAGAACGTCGGAGGCTAAAATCCTCGGAAGGGTTGCCCATTGCCCAGGTGTTGAAAACCTATTATAGCCCCCAAGGCGGTAAGCTCTCCCTGGTGCGGGTTTGGCAGGGGGAACTGACCGAAGGTATGACATTAAATGGGGTACGACCTGGGGGAATGTATCGGATGACCGGACAACAAACCCAAAACGTACAAACAGCAAAAACTGGGGAAATTGTGGCTTTGGGACGGATGGAAGGAATTCAAACTGGAGATACTTTAACCACTCAAGGAAATCAATTAAAAAATCCCTTACCAAAAGCGGCTTTACTTCCTGCGGTTTATGGCTGGGCTATTACTCCAGAAAACCGTAAAGATGAGGTTAAAATTAGTACGGCTTTATCTAAAATGTTAGATGAAGATCCGGCGTTAAATTGGGAACAAAATAGTGATACCCACGAGATTATTTTATGGGGTCAAGGTCAAATTCATTTGCAAGTAAGTTTAGATCGGTTACGGCGTAAATATAATTTACCGATGGTAACTAATTTACCGAGTATTCCCTATAAAGAAACGATTCGCAAAACTACTAATTCCCACGGCCGTTATAAACATCAAAGTGGTGGTCATGGACAGTTTGGGGATGTGTATTTAGATATTAAACCTCAGCCTCGCGGGGAAGGGTTTAATTTTGGGGAAACTATTGTTGGGGGTTCGGTTCCCCGTCAATATATTCCGGGGGTGGAAACGGGAGTTCGAGACTATTTAAACCAGGGGCCATTAGGGTTTCCAGTAGTAGATATAGCGGTGACATTAACTAATGGTTCCTATCATGCAGTTGATAGTTCGGAACAGGCTTTTAAACAGGCTGCCCGGTTAGCAATGCAGTCGGGAATGGAGAAATGTGAGCCAATTTTATTGGAACCTATTACTTCGGTTGAAATTTGTGCACCGAGTGATTTTACTTCCCAAATGTTTCAGTTAATTACTGGACGACGGGGGCAAATTTTAGGCTTTGAACCGATGTCGGACTGGAAGGGATGGGATAAGATTTCTGCCTATATTCCCCAGGCGGAAATGCAGGATTTAATTGTAGAATTGCGTTCATTAACTTTAGGAGTAGGTTATTTTAATTGGCAATTTGATCGTTTACAGGAAGTTCCTGAAAAGTTAACGGAACGGATTTTGGCGGCGGCTAATGGCAATGGGAAATCGTAGGTTGTAATAGTCAACGGGGGAATTACAAGAAATTGGTATTTTCCCCTGAATTAATATTTTTAGACTTTCCCAATACCGCTAGATTTCTATTTCTTCTCTTTCACTGGTATTTGATATTATGGGAATGTTGTACCCCAAAAGCAACTCTGGTTATTTTGGGATACAATATTAGGATTCCCAGGAAAATTTAACCCAGAAAACGACTTAAATCAAATTCGCCTTCTATTTGGGATGGGCGATCGTGTTCGGCCATTAAGATCAATAGTAATTGATCTGAATAATCAACCGTCCCGCGACATTCATCTCGTAATATTTCTAAGCCCCCATTGGCATATTCTTCAAAAATTAAGGCTCTTTCTTCTTCCGCTTCTAGTTGAAACGGAGATAGAAGTTTGATATTTTGGGTTTCAGCAATCGCTACTAATTTAATAATTGCATCATATCCCCGAGAAATAAAAACTTCCATAGAAATCGGCCCAGGATCACGTTTAGAAAGCCCATCAATCGGAATCCGTTTTTTGCGCCGTTTTCCTAATAATGCCGCAAAAGCAATGACATCAGCATAGGTTTGAAATGGCCCGGTTTTACTTTCTATTTCTGTGAGCGATCGCACCAATTCTGCTTTATCTTTAGCAATCTTAATTCTTGTAATAGCCATAATTAATCTGCGTAAAAATTAAGTAGATTCAGTCCAGAGTAATTTAATTTTATGTTCAAATCCTCCCTTTTCGGCTCGTTTATGATCCCGTTCTAACAAAATATGTTCATCTTCAATTCCATNGGCTTCCATTAATGCTGCTATCACTTCCAATAAATCCGCTAATTCTTGTACTAATTCATTAGGTGAAGATTGAGCTACTTCTTGGGCTTCTTCTAGCAGTTTATCCTTTAAGGCTTGACGATATTCGATTTCTGATAACGTTGTAATATCATACTGAGATCCTGATTTTTGAATCAGTTCTGGGATGCGATCGCGCACTAATTTGTTATATTCTTGATGCAAGGTCTAGTTCTCCTATGAAATAATTGCACCCGATTTTTATTTTGTACTGTTTTTTCCAGTTTAACAAGAGTTGTAATTTTTCGGTAAACAATGATCAAATCTTTATGTCGGTATTTATTCCCCATTTTTTATAGTATTGCCGTGATTCTGCTCGGATGTATCAACCCCGACCCCAGTATCGCCTTAACTCCACCTAGGGTTGATTCTGTCTATGAATACCGCACCCTTCACAGTCCCGACGGCATAGGAAAATTTTATCTTGGGAGAGAAATTGCTCAGGTGATGGGTCATGAGGGAGCCGGATGGTTGGAACGTCCCCGTCGAGAAACCTCCGAACAACCCCAACAAGCGATCGCAGCCTTAAATTTAAAACCCAGCGATATTGTCGCTGATATTGGGGCGGGAACGGGATATTTTACCTTTAGAATTAGTCCTTTAGTTCCCCAGGGAAAAGTCTTAGCCGTGGATGTACAACCGGAAATGTTGGCACTAATAAATTTTGTTAAAACCCAAGAAAATATTGAAAATATTGAACCAATTTTGGGAACCGTAGATCACCCGAATTTACCCGAATCAATCCTTGATTTAGCCCTAATGGTTGATGCTTATCATGAATTTCAATATCCTCAAGAAATGATGCAAGGAATTGTCAAAGCCTTAAAACCAGGGGGACGGGTGGTATTATTAGAATATCGTCAAGAAAATCCTTTAATCTTAATTAAAGGACTGCATAAAATGTCAGAAAAACAAGTCAAAAAAGAAATGGCTGCCGTGGGTTTAAACTGGAAAGAAACTCAAGATTTTTTACCCCAACAACATTTTTTAGTCTTTGAAAAACCTTGACTATTAACCTGCTTTAGAGAAAAATTCCTGCCGAGAGGGAACTTAATAATGGTAAGATGACGATATCTGTGCGTTTTCACGATCTATGTTAAATTAAAAATTGATATAAGTTATGACTGTTAGAGTTCGTCTTGCCCCAAGTCCTACCGGAAGTTTACATATAGGAACTGCCAGAACTGCTGTATTTAACTGGTTATTTGCCCGCAATCAAGGGGGGACTTTTCTCCTGCGGGTTGAAGATACCGACTTAGAACGCTCTCGCCCTGAATATACGGAAAATATCCTCACGGGGTTAACTTGGTTAGGTCTAACCTGGGATGAAGGGCCATTTTATCAATCTGAGCGTTTAGACCTGTATCGTCAAGCCATTCAAACGCTGATGGAGAAGGGTTTAGTCTATCGTTGCTATTGTACCCCAGAAGAACTAGATGCCATGCGAGAAGGGCAGAAGGCTAGAAATGAAGCCCCTCGCTATGATAACCGCCATCGTCACCTTACCCCCGAACAGCAAGCCGCCTTTGAAGCCGAAGGTCGTCAAGCGGTGATTCGCTTCAGAATAGACGATAATCGAGAAATTAGTTGGACTGATTTAGTCCGGGGAAAAGTCACTTGGAAGGGCGGTGATTTGGGCGGCGATATGGTGATTGCGCGGGCTTCTAGTGGGGGTGAAATTGGGCAACCTCTGTATAATTTTGTGGTGGTTGTTGATGATATTGATATGAAAATTACCCAGGTGATTCGAGGGGAAGATCATATTTCTAATACGCCTAAACAAATTCTTTTATATGAAGCATTAAATGCCAATATTCCCCAATTCGGTCATACTCCTTTAATTCTGAATGCTGAGGGTCGTAAATTATCCAAACGGGATGGTGTGACCTCGATTTCTGATTTTAGAAATATGGGATATATTCCAGAAGCCTTAACCAATTATATGACGTTATTGGGTTGGACTCCTCCCGATGCTACTGAAGAATTATTTACCTTAGAAACCGCAGCCAAACACTTTAGTTTTGACCGGGTTAATAAAGCCGGGGCAAAATTTGACTGGGATAAATTAAATTGGATTAATAGCCAATATCTTCATAAAATGCCGATACCGGAATTAACTCAGTTATTAATTCCCTATTGGCAAGAAGCTGGTTATCAATTTGATACAAATACGGATCGAGCTTGGTTAGAACAGCTTACGGCTTTAATTGGCCCTAGTTTAACAACTCTTAAAGATGCGGTGGAAATGAGCCGATTATTTTTCACCGAAAGCGTTGAGTTAGACGAAGAAGCAACCACTCAATTGCAACAGGAAAATGCGGTCGCAATTGTGCAGGCAATTCAGGATAAAATAACCCAACAACGAGATCAACCCTTAACATCGGATGCTGCTAAAGCAATAATTAATAGTGCGATGAAAGAAACCAACGTCAAAAAAGGGTTAGTAATGCGATCGCTCAGAGCAGCTTTGATGGGAACCATGCACGGCCCTGATTTAATTGAATCTTGGTTATTGTTCCATCAAAAAGGGATTGATTTAATTCGTTTTCAAACTGTTTTACCGGNTTAATATTTAACGAGGCAGATATTATGTCAAATTCTCCCAGATCTCGCAAATCATCCGATGCAAAAGGCAATTCTTCCCAATCTAAAAAACCTAAGTCTACAGTTGATCCAATTCCTACATCAGAATCTGAGGAAAAAACGGGAGTTGATACTTCCCCATCCCTATCTTCAGAACCGCCTTTGGTTGTAGAAGAACCAGTAGCTGAGAAATTGCCCATAGAAGAACCTATTATCCTGGAAGAACCTGTTGTGAAAACGCCCGAACCCGAACCTGTGGCAATTGTGGAAACTCCCGTAGTTGTGAAAACGCCCGAACCCGAACCTGTGGCAATTGTGGAAACTCCCGTAGTTGAGGAAACGCCCGAACCCGAACCTGTGGCAATTGTGGAAACTCCCGTAGTTGAGGAAGAACCCACGCCGGAACCGATTGTGGAACAAACTATAGCAGAAGAACCTCCTCTTGTAGAGGAAAAACCTGCCGTTGTCGTCGAAGAACCCACACCGGAACCTTTAGTTGAAGATCAACCGAAATGGGTTAATACTTTAGCAACGGAAATTTTATTCAATGCTGAACCGACCAGTGCTAGTAAAGTTGAAGTGGTGATTGATTCTCCCACAACTTTCTCCTATGATTCTGTTAACCAATCTGTACAACCTATGAAAGAAGAAATTATCGCATTTTTATCCGAACTTCCCGAAAATTTAGGAAGTTTCTTTAAAGATTACAAACGTCCTTTAACCACGGTCGGTTTAATTGTTGCCTTCTTGATCACCTTCAAGATTTTAGTGGGATTAGTAGAAATTATTAATGAAATTCCTCTAATTAAACCCACTTTTGAAACCGTTGGTTTAGGATATTCAGCTTGGTTTATTTATCGTTATCTCCTCAAAGCAGATAATCGTAAAGAAATCAGTGCAGATTTTAATACCCTCAAAGAAGAAATCCTGGGTAAAAAATCATAATAAAATAGTTCTAACAATGACTAATGCCACTCTCAAAAACTTAGCATTGGGCGTTGTGATGGTGACGGTTGGGTTATTACTGTCTCNTTCAGTTGAAGCTCAACCGTTTAACGGCGCATCGACCCCCATGTTTGAAAATATTACCCTCAGTCCTCAATTCAGCCCTAACCCCCTGCTGATTCGCGGATTAAGTGGAGGGCTAACTTTAGCCAAGGATATCACCGGACGAGAACAAACCGAAACCGGAACTTGTCAAGGTTATGTGGATCAAAAACCCGATCATACGGTAATTTTAACCACTTTTTTTGATTATTTACAACTTCAAGTCCAAAGTAGCGAAGATACAGTTTTAGTGATTCGAGGGCCGGGGGGAAGTTGGTGTAATGATGATGGTAAGGACATGAATCCTAATATTGAGGGTCAATGGTTATCGGGAAAATATGAAATTTGGGTGGGGTCTTATAAAACTAATGCTTATCACCCCTATGTGATTTCAATTACGGATAAAAAATAGTTAGAAAAG
>B570J29627_1000041_pt1 | contig 13538 bp, 10 predicted proteins | sample LakMenEpi13Sep09_FD_29627 | JGI IMG/M metagenome (IMG submission 29627)
CCTATTGCCTATTGCCTATTGCCTATTGCCTGTTCCCTATTCCCTGTTCCCTGCTATATTTTAGAATGAGGATATTTTAACCCTTGATCTGAGAAATTCTGACCATGACTATTGCAACTGATCAAATTTTTAACGTCGCCAATATTTTCGTCCTTCCCTTTTGGGCATTAATAATTATTTTGCCTAACTGGGGAGTTACCCGAAAAGTCATGGAGTCCTATTTTCCCTTTGTGTTGTTAGCCTGCGTTTATTTATACCTGTTTGTTAGTAGTATTACTCCCGAAAATGCCGCCGCTTTATCTAATCCTAAATTATCAGATATTGCCCATTTCTTTGCCGATGAAAACGCCGCAGCAACGGGATGGATTCACTTTTTGGTTATGGATTTATTTGTCGGACGTTGGATTTATTGGGATGGACAAAAAACCGGAATTTGGACTACCCATTCCCTAGCCTTTTGTTTATTTGCCGGGCCGTTAGGATTATTGTCCCATATTCTAACCACTTGGATTAGTAAATTATTTTTCTCTCAGTCTTCCTCTGAAATTAACCCCGTATCCAATTCTTAATATTATAATAAAAGTATTAGAAGGCAACGGGGAATAGGTAATAGGTAATAGGTAATAGGTAATGGGGAATAGGTAATGGGGAACAGATTTTTTCAAATTTAACCCTGACGGTAGGGGTAATTCATGAATTACCCCTACCACGATTGATTTAGGATTGCTATAGTTGAAATATTACCTTTAACCACTGGCATGAATCCCCCTTTCTTTTAACTTCTGCATAAAAAATTCTTCTAGGGTTAATCGAGATAAATTCAAACTCAATAGTTGAGCATTCATTTCTTTTAATACCACAAAAAACGCTTCTGGATCACCCTTTAAATGTCCTTCCCAATAATCTTGATCCCTTTCTAAATCAGATATGCAATTTTGCAGAATATTAATATCTCCGCCTTTTCCTTTAACAATATAGGTTTGAGTTGTTCCCAATAAATCATCCAAAGAACCNATGCTAATTAATTCACCTTCTGCTAAAATAGCAATGCGATCGCAAATTTTTTCCACATCCGATAAAACATGACTATTAAAAAAAACCGTTTTATTTTGTGCTTTTAAAGATAAGATAATTTCCCGAATTTGATACCGTCCCATCGGGTCAAGTCCTGACATCGGTTCATCTAAAAATACCACTTCTGGATTATTAATTAAAGCTTGCGCCATTCCTACCCGTTGTAACATTCCCTTAGAATATTGGCGCATTTGTTTTTTAATGGCGGCGGTTTTTGCTAATCCGACTAAATCTAATAATTGGGGAATGCGTTGACGTTGAATAGATTTCGGAATTTGAAATAGTCCGGCGGCAAATTCTAAAAATTCCCATCCGGTGAGATGATCATAAAAATAGGGATTTTCTGGTAAATANCCTACTCGCTGTTTAATGTGGCGATCGCCAATTGGTTTACCTAATAAGATAGCCGATCCTGATGTTGGGCGAACAATGCCTAATAAGGTTTTTAATAATGTGGTTTTCCCTGCCCCATTTTGTCCTAATAAACCAAANGTTTCTCCCGCATAAATGCTTAAAGTACAGCTTTTTAAGGATTCAATCTTTTGATTCATCCAAAAACCCGTGCGATAAAATTTTCCCAAATTCTGGGTTGCCACCACCGGGTTTAACGAAGACATTGAAGCTGAATCTTTGACCTCGATAGCCCAATTCATAAGCGTTACGGATTAGATACAATATTTAAGCGGTTATATTCTATTTTAATACAACAGAAGAAATTCGTAGTAAGCCCTTTAGGGCTATTCTGAGGGCTAAAGCCCTCACTACGAGAGAAAATCTTTTTGCCCATTGCCCATTCCCTGCTTTTTTGTGGTTTAATTAAGATCAAATTTCCTCAAAACCAGAGTATCTTGACAGAGGCAAAGTTTACCGTTCCGTGATTTTAAACCCCTTCTTCAACAGTAATCCATCTCCCAACCCAAAGGAGAATCCCCGTTTCACCGGTTGGTCATTACAGGATCGTGATCCTGAATATATCCGATCCCTGATGCCGTTTTTGGGTTGGTTCTATGACCATTATTTTCAAGTCCAAACCTCCGGCTGGGAGAATCTCCCGCCCCAAAATAAGATGTTGTTGGTGGGTTCCCATAATGGGGGTTTAGCCGCACCAGATATGTTTATGGGGTTGTACGCTTGGTGTCGTCAGTTCGGAACTGAAAGATTACTCTATGGACTGATGCACCCGAAAGTCTGGCAGGTGGCCCCAGAAGTCGCGACATCGGCGGTGCGTTGTGGAGCCGTTATCGCCCATCCCCGCATGGGAATGACAGCATTGCGACAGGATGCGACGGTTTTAGTCTATCCGGGGGGCGGTGAGGATGTATTTCGGCCCCATGCGTTACGCAATCAAATTCATTTCGCCGGTCGCAAAGGGTTTATTAAGTTAGCCCTGCGGGAGAAAGCCCCAATTGTTCCAGTGATTTCATCGGGTGCCCATGATACCCTAATTGTGTTAACAGATATTTATGACTGGGTAAAACAACTCCATCAGTTAGGAATGCCTTGGTTATTAGGTCTTGACCCAGAGGTATTTCCGATTTATTTGGGATTACCTTGGGGGTTAGGAATTGGGCCTTTACCGAATTTTCCCCTTCCGGCTAAAATCANGATTCACATTTGTCCAGCGATTGAGTTTGAACGCTATGGACGGGACGCAGCCAATGACCGGGAGTATGTAGATATTTGTTATCAACAAGTGAAAACAGCAATGCAACAGCAACTGGATGATTTAGTCACGCAGTGAAATTCCCTTTCGCAACTATAATTTAGTACAGTTATCAATGATAATTTCTAATTACAGAGGTGAACTGATGACTGGTACAGACGTGCCATCGCGCGTCTCTACTTAGGGCTTGCTGAAAAAGTAACAGAAAAGTGTTCATCGCCTACCAAAACCCTGACCCCGCTCATGAAGTGACCACACGAGTAACTCACCATTAAGTCCTCCGGCGGCAAGATTATGTCCTTGGGGATGCCAGGTGAGGCAGGAGAAGCCATTGGGCGCTCCTTTTAGAGATTGAATCAGGCGAGTCCCTCGATGCCAAAGGGCAACCCAACCATCTTCTGCTGCTGATGCCAGTAAAAGTGAGTTAGGCTGAAAGGCGATCGCCTGTACTGTCGAAGAATGATTCCCTAACATCTGGCTTGCCCAACCTATCTGCTCATCTTGATCGCGTTCCCATACTACGACAGCAGATCCACTAGAGGAGGCTAACATTGGCACGCCAATGCTNGTGGGCATNTGTGACCATGCTAGTTGCCGTACTTTACCAGGAAAGCCACGCATAACCCAGGGATAGGGATTATCCAACTCTCTGACCGCGAGCGTGTTATCTAAATTGCCTGCTGCGATGAATTTATTATTAGGCGACCAAGCGATCGCCACTGTCGCAGAGGGAATTTCTAACACCTCTGGGTCTTCGTCCCAGTCAGTCGCATCCCAGATTCTAGCTCCTTGATAGCCACTCAGTGCGAGATACTTGCCATCGCTGCGCCAGTCTAGATCTAGCACTGTTGAGGATTCAAAGTTGAGCGTTGTTACCACTTCACAGGTGTCTGCATCCCAGATTTGAACGTATTTGCCTAAACTAAAAGCAAGTTGATGAGTTATTTGACTCCAGCAGAGGCACTCAACCCAAACAGATTTGTTTTTTAGGGTAGTGATTAGTTCTGGTACCTCTGACTGAAGCGACCAGATTTTAACCTGTCCATCCTGCCCTCCAATTGCCAGAAATTGCCCATCGTGCGAGAACGCCAAGCAGTCTACAGATTCCCCAGTTTCACCTTGTAGAGAAGTTGCCCCAAAGGTTGGGGCTGCAAATAACGATACTTCGCCGGCCGCAGAACTAGCCGCCAGATTGCTACGATCAGGCGACCACGCGATCGCCGTGACATAATCTGACAAGCCACCTCGCCAGGTTTCTTTGAATTCTAGTTTTGTTTTTGTTTTCATATCAGGCACGCTTTAAACCCTGCTTTTAGCTGTGCTTCATCTAAATTGCGACCAATAAAAACCAATTCGTTTTTGCGGGTTTCATTTGGCTTCCAGGGGCGATCCGGTCTGCCATCAAACAGCATATGCACACCCTGAAATACAAAGCGGTTATTCTCACCCTCAATGTTGAGAATGCCCTTCATACGGAAGATATCGGCTCCTTGATTCCTCAGTATTTCTTCAATCCAGTTATTGATCTTATTGAAATTCAGCGCCCCAGAAGAGGCGATCGCCACTGACCCCACAGTTTGATCGTGTTCGTGGGCATCTTCACCTAAGAAATTGGGGTCAATCTCCAGGGCGCGGCTTAAATCAAAAGCTCCCACCCCCAGAATGCTGTCCATCTCTACCTGAGCATCTTGTGTGCGGTAAATCTTTGCCATTGCATTCATTGAGCGGATGCGCTGTTCTAACGCCTCCAGTTCTTCAGGTGTAACCAGATCCTGTTTGTTGAGCAAAATCACATCCGCAAAGGCAAGTTGCTCAATGGCTTCATCCGCATCCCAGTGTTGGTGAATGTGTTTAGCATCTACGACTGTGACTACAGCATCCAGGCTAGTTTGCGATCGCACATCTTCATCCATAAAGAAAGTTTGGATCACAGGTGCGGGGTCTGCTAGTCCGGTGGTTTCAATCACCAAATGGTCGAACTTGTTGCGCCGCTTCATCAGGTTGCTAATGATGCGGATTAAGTCACCGCGCACCGTACAGCAAATGCAGCCGTTATTCATTTCAAAAATTTCTTCGTCAGNATCAATCACCAACTGATTGTCGATGCCCACTTCCCCATACTCATTGACGATCACCGCAACCTTTTTGCCATGCTCATAAGTAAGGATGCGATTGAGGAGTGTTGTTTTCCCTGCCCCCAGATAGCCAGTCAGGACAGTCACAGGGATGGAACTTGGGATATCGGCAGCAACCATACGCCATACCTCTACTTGTAAGAATAATAATCATTCTCAATTATATACGGAAAAGCAAGATGTGAGGAATTTGATCAAGGCTGCTCTTGAAGACCCCATGCAGCAACTTTGTGTAGAGACGTTGTTGAGACATAAATATCTAAATTCAGTGAGCCAGTGAATTAAAACGAGGTAAAGTCATGGCAACTATAAAAATAGTTAATTGTGTTGTCACAATACTGGGGCCAGATGGCAAATTAAACCAGGCTGAAACCACCATTCCCAATACAGCACTCACTGCTCCTATTGCTGCTGATAGCAATACATAACTTGTAAATGTGCGACTTAGTAGGCGTGCAGCACAAGCTGGAATTACTACAAACGCACTGACTAGCAATACACCGATCGCCTTAATCGAGATTCCGACTACTAGCGATAACAACACAATAAATACTGTGCGATGAGTGGATACTGAAACGCCACGAGCGATCGCTAAGGGTTCATGCAAAGTCAGTAACATTTGTGTTCGCAACGTCAATCCAAGCAACACAATGCAGATGATTAACAATACTGCACTAAAAACTAAATCTAGCTCTTGAACGGCTAAAATATCACCAAACAAAAGATTATTTAGTCCACCTTTGTATTGTCCGACAAAGCTGAGGGTAATGATGGCGATCGCTAATGATGATGAATAGATAATATTGAGCAACGCATCTGTCCATAGACGAGTGCGTTCCAATAGATAAGACACCGCTAAGGCAAAGATCACAGAAAATGGCAGTAGAACCACAGAGGAATTGAGTCCTAATAAAAATCCGATGCTGATGCCTAACAAGGCAGAATGTCCTAGTGCATCACTGAAGAAAGATAACTGTCGTAAAATCGTAAAACTTCCTAAAAGCCCACCCATTATCCCTGTAAGAATGCCGCCGATAAATGCCCGTTGCATAAAAGGCAGTTGAAACAGTTCAATGACGCGAGTGATTTCTGATGGGAAAGACATGGAGATGGCAAATTAATGATGATGTTTATATCGAACAAATTCTGTTCCGTAGGCAGCAGAAAGATTGTCAGGAGACAGAGCCACACCTGGAGTTCCCTGACACAGCAATGTACGATTTAGACAGAGGACGCGATCGCACTGTCGTCGCACCATATCCAAGTCGTGAGAAATTTGCAAAATAGCCCAACCTTGCTCCTGCTTGAGTTGATACAGCAGTCGATAAAACTCTGATTCTCCGCGCACATCTAAGCCAGCAGCGGCTTCATCAAGAATTAACAGTCGGCGCGGGTGAACGAGGCAGTATGCCAGTAAAACTCGCTTCATTTCACCGCCGGAAAGTCCACTAATTAATTGATCTCCCAGGTGTGCCGCCTCAACCCTTGCTAATGCCTGTCGCACAGCATAGTGGCGTTTTCTGTAGTTTGCCCAAGGTAATTGAAACCTCAAAGAGTCCCACCCCAAACCTACCAGTTCTTCTACCGTTATAGGAATGCGGCGATCGAACAGAAAGTTTTGGGGCAGATAAGCGATTTGTTGACGGATGCTGGGTGGCAGAAACCCTTTGGGACTTAGGGGTTGCCCTAGTATAAATACATTACCTGCTTGTCGAGGTAAAATTCCCAGAATGGCTTGCACCAGCGTAGTTTTGCCCGCGCCATTAGGCCCGACAAGCGCAGTGTCTATACCTGCTGACAAAGAAAACGATACATTCTCCACTGCTGCGGTTGTTTCCCGATAAACAGTCAGGCGTTCAACTGCAAGTACAATTTCTTTCATGTAAACCTCCTAAAACCTTACCCAAACTTGCTGTGGCACAACCGCAACAGGCTGTAGTGTCTGTATGGGCACGAAGGATTGAGTTGATTGTCCAGTGAACGCCGTCACCAGAGTTTTGACATTTTTCCGCATTGTGGTGATGTAATAATCGGGTTGCAACGCCTCGTTTCCCCCAGTTTCCATCGGGTCAAACGTGCTAACCCGCACATTCAAATCTTTTGCCAATCCTGCAAAGGCATCTTTTCCACTCTGGGGTTCCGTCAGCAAGGTTTTTANATTGCTCGCCTTGACGGTATCCATGACCCGTTTTACGTCATTGGGAGATGGGTTTCCTTCTGGCAGATCAACCAGAAATTTGGCTTTTAAGTTGTAGCTGGCAGCAAAGTATGGCGCAAAGTCGTGGTAGGCAACAAATGTCTTACCTGCAAAGGGTTGCAGCATTTTAGTGGTTTCCCCATCTAAGTCTCGCAAGCGCTGAATATAAGCGGTGGCATTAGCAGTATAAATCTCTTTCCCACTAGAATCGGCTGCAATTAGCCCATCTCGAATGTTTTCTACCTGTTGAATTGCCCGTTTCGGATCGATCCAGATATGAGGGTTGAATTCTCCATGAGTATGTTTGGCTTCTTCCTGCTTCTCGCCTGATTCATGTCCATGATCGTGTCCCTCAATAGTTTCAGTGGCGATCGTCTGTACTCCTTGGCTGGAATCAATCACTTTCAAGTTGGCATTTTCAGCGTTCTTAATCAGGTTGTCTAAAAATTCCTCCATCCCTAGACCGTTTTGAACTAAAACATCGGCTTTAGCCAGTTTCTGTACATCTTCTGGCTTTGCCTGATAGTCATGGGGACCTACATTTGTCGGTAGTAGTTGAATAACTTGTGCGCGATCGCCCGCTACTGCTTTGGTAAATTGTGTGATGGGCAAGAAGGTTGTTACCACCTGCAACTCATCTGCTGTTGCTGCCGTTTGAGAAGCATTGGAATTATTTGAGGGGGCATTAGCTGTACAACTTCCTAAACCGAGTGCGATCGCCGACACGACTACAACGGATAATTGACGAACAATTTTACTAGGCTGACTGGATGACACAGCCGTAGCAGTTGGATTTTCCAATATAGGAGATTCAGGTGCTAACATAAAATAAAATGAGAATGATTATCATTCGTTTATTTTATAACACAAGCTGTGAAAAATGATTCTCTACCAGAATTCATAGACATTGCGATTGTGGGAGCGGGTCCTCATGCCCTAGCACTGGTAGCCCACTTACTGCAAAAGAAAAAGTCGATGCGAGGACGTTTCCTAGTTTTCGACCCCAGTGGCACTTGGATGAGTCAATGGAATCATCAGTTTGCCGCCTTAGAAATTCCTCATCTCAGGTCGCCTGCGGTACACCAGCCCGATCCCGATCCTCATGCACTTCGCACCTTTGCGGCCTCCCGCCCTAACGAATTATTTCCGCCCTACGATTTGCCCGGAACTCGGTTGTTTCAAAATTTTTGTCAGGAAGTGATTCGTCGTTCTGCGTTACAGAGTTGTGTGTATTCGGCTGCTGTTGTGCGGGTGGAACCGTTAAACAATCATCGTCGTCCCCGATTTTGTCTGGAATTATCCAATGGTCAAACAATTGTCGCCCGTAGAGTTGTTATAGCTAACGGGGGTGGAAAACCTCATATCCCAGATTGGGTCGGGAAAATTCCCCAGAATTACCCACCTGAGCGCCTGCTGCATTCTCATGCTATTGACTTACGAAACTTGACACTTCAGGGTGAAAAAGTTCTGATTATTGGAGGTGGGTTAACCAGTGGACATTTAGCAGTTGGTGCGATTCAACGAGGCGCACAGGTTTTACTCATGTCACGACGAACCATATACGAGAAGTTGTTTGATGCTGACCCAGGTTGGCTTGGCCCTAAATACCTCAAAAATTTCTGGGCAGAACCAAATTTACAGATTCGCTATTCTATGATTCAGCAAGCACGCAATGGTGGCTCGATGACTCCAGCTATGCTGACTCAACTACGGCGTTTAGAACACGATCAGCGTGTTGTGTTTTATGAGCAGTGTCAGGTGTCTAAAGCCCAATGGAATGCTGATAGCTGGCAGATTTTTTGTGATCATCCAGCTATACATGAGTGCATTCACCATCAGAATATCNATCGCATTTGGTTAGCGACCGGAAACCAAATAGATGCGACAAACCATCCCTTGCTTAAAAATGTTCTAGATATTTATCCCACCGAGATTGTGAACGGATTACCTGTTGTGGATGAATACCTGCGCTGGCCTTGTTGTGAGCTATTTGTTATGGGTGGTTTAGCCGCATTGCGGGTGGGACCAACGGCACGAAATCTATCAGGTGCAAGGATGGCGAGCGATCGTATTGTTCGAGCACTGACAAAATCCAGTATTTCACGGGTATAATTTTGTCAGCATCAGGGTCACTGCTCGATCTGCTCATAAAGTTTACTCATAATCTCAGTGAGCAGGTCGATATATTCAACGGTAACAACATTTTTACCGACTCATGCAAGGTTTTTGCCCTATTTTACACCCATCCCTTACACCTGATTCATTTTTTCTGGTCTTCTCCTCCCGTCTGTTCTGGCTTTTCGCCTTTTTTCAGCAAGCCCTATTTATTCGGGTAAACAACGGAGGATTTTAGGAAGTTTCATCGTGAAGGTAGACCCTTTTCCCAACTCACTGATAACCGATAAATCTCCTCCCATCATTTGACATAATTTTTGAGTAATAGTTAACCCTAAACCCGTACCTCCATAACGACGAGTTGTGGTTTCATCCGCTTGAGTAAAGGGACTAAAAACCGTTGCTAACTGTTTAGGACTCATGCCAATTCCAGTATCTATCACCTGAAAAATAATCACCGTTGAACAGCTTTTGGGAACATCAGGAAGACAACAAGCACTATTCGTTATTTCTTCATCATTAACCGTGATAAATTCTGGATCTAAGATCAAATCAATATTCTGATTAGACCCGTCTCCTCCTGCTTGCCAAACTTTCAGAATCACTTTCCCCTGTTCTGTAAATTTGCAGGCATTACTCAGAAGATTTAATAAACATTGACGAACTTTAGTTAAGTCGGTGTGCATCAAGTCTATACCTTCTTCCGCCTCTAGGATAAACTGATTAGAATTCTTATCCGCAGCAGGAGCAACAGTAGTTTCCACTTCCCAAAGTAGGGTAGCAATTTTAAAGGTTTCTAAATGAAAATTCATCCGACCCGCTTCAATTTTAGAGAAATCTAAAATTTCGCTAATCAAAGTTAATAAATGTTGTCCCGCTACATAAATATTTTTTAAATCTCCGGCCAATTCATCTTGATGTAACTCTTGGGCATCTTCTATTAATAATTCACTATAACCTAAAATTGCATTCAGGGGAGTTCTTAATTCATGGCTCATATTAGCTAAAAATAAACTTTTAGCATGGTTAGCAGTTTCGGCGGCTTCCTTCGCCATCTTTAATTCTTCCGCTTGTTTACGCTCCGTAATATCATTAGCCATCATCAATAAACAACCAATTCCCCCTAAATCAATTAATTCAATAGACACCAACCAACTTCTAATAATTCCTGATTTTTGGCGAATTTTTAACTCAATATTACCAATTTGATTTTGACTTTTTAATTGTTTTTTAAGTTGCAGATGTTGTTGAGAATCAACCCACAGATTCAGTTGTTCTGGAGTGTGATTTAGTACCTGCTCTCGCTCCCAACCAATTTGACGTAAAAAACTATCATTAACATCTAAAAATAGTTCATCTACCAGAGTCATAATACTAATTCCAATCGGACTAGCACTAAAGGTTTTTGAGAATCTTTCTTCACTAGCCCGTAAAGCAATTTCTGCCTTTTTCCGGTCTGTAATATCTTGAATTGTGCTAGTAATATGACTCCCGGTAATTACCGCCTGTTCAAAAACAATCCGCTCCTCACCGGAGGCTAATTTTAACCGATAATCAATACAATAAGGTTTTTGTTGAAATAAGGCTTGATCAAGGTAATTTTGGACATAACTCCGGTCTTCTGGGTGAACAAATTCCAAAAATTGGGGAAAACTCGGTTTGACATACTGAGCCGTTGTGTCCAAAATCCGATAGAGTTCATCCGACCAAAATAATTCATAACTGCTAATTTTCAGATCCCAATGACCCAACTTAGCAATCCGTTGAGCATTTGCTAAACTGGTTTCACTNTTTCTNAGGCGAGTTTCNGCNTGTTGGCGTTCTGTCACCGTGGCGGCNAAAACTAAACCCGTAATTGCCATAATCAGAATAAAGGCTTGTAGAGAAAAAATTTGAGGGGTATCCGTACTACGACTAATAAATGGGCCACTCCCGCGCACCACTCCCCAAACCGCAAAACTAGCCGTAATCAAATGACCAATGGCCGTTCCCCGTTGACCAAATCGCAAGGAAGCCCAAACAAAAAACGGAAAAGGCAGATATTCCAGGGGAAAACCGATAAACGCCGACCGAGTTCGAGAACAAAATACAAACCAATTTAGGCCCAATAACAGGNACAACCAAACCCCAACTTCTAACTGACGTAACCAAAAATCCCCAGGAGAGCGTTCAGAAANGCGTAATCTAGTTGTACCCAGGGATAAACTTTGGGATAAGGCGTTGAGAAAAGACCAGACNGGGGAAGCAGGAGTTTGATAGCGATAGTAATACCGTTGAAATTCGCTACCCCAGGTTAATAATACTGGGGTGATAACTAATACCCCAGTAGCACTTCCTAACCACCCACCAATCCAAATTTGGGTAAAATCTTCCCAAGGTAGCCAACCACTCAAACAAGCTGTGAGGATAGTAAGAGTGGGATTAATCAGCGTAGCAATCATTCCCGCTAAAATAATTAGTCCCAGAACATCTTTGAGGTGTTTGAGTTGGGGAGAAAAGTCAATGCGATGGAGTAATTTACTAACTAAACAGGCTTGTAACGTCACACCACAACTAGACAATACCCCAATAAACAGAGGCATTTGGTCAGTGGCAATTAGGGAAAAAAACGCCCCCAGGGTAATTGCTGGCCAATATTGATAACCACACAACAGAATAATTCCTTGGGCGACTCCCGCATTCGGCCAGAATAGGGCTTGGGTGGAACCCAAGATTAAATATTCAACCGTCACCTTGCCAACTATCCAATAAAATACTGCTATGAAACTAACTATAACTAAGTATCGGCTAGTTTTGACCTGAGTGCGTTTAAGGAATTTCATTTTGGTTGTGAGTAAGCTGATCATAAATATTAGTAGTAGGAATTATTTTTGATTACCACTTAAGTCTTAATTTCTGTATATATACTAATAGTTCACTCTTGAAATTAGATGCTTTTCTTGATTTAATTGGCCTGCGATCAGAATTCATCATTCATGGTTGGAGGTTGGGCGGGGATGGAAGCAATAATCGCATCAATCACCTTACTTACCGGAATAATTTGTAACCCTAAATCCGCCGGACTCTGACCTTTAGGGATAATCGCCCGTTTAAATCCCAGTTTGGCCGCCTCCCTTAACCGTAATTCCAATTGAGACACCGGGCGCACCTGTCCCCCTAAACCGATTTCCCCAATTAAAATCGTCCGAGGGTCAACTACCCGGTCGCGGAAACTCGCTACAATTGCAATCGCTATCCCTAAGTCTGCCGCAGGTTCTTCAACTTTTAAACCCCCCACCGACGCCACATAAGCATCCAATTTAGACAGGGGAATCCCTACCCGTTTTTCCAAAACCGCTAGAATTTGTAATAATCGGCCACTATCTACCCCAGTTGTCGCCCGTCGCGCCGAACCGTAACTGGCTGGACTAACTAAGGCTTGAATTTCCACCACAATCGGCCGAGTTCCTTCTAAAGCTACCACCGTTGAGGTTCCAGGGGAAAAGTCATCTCGATTTCCTAAAAATAATTCTGAGGGATTAGAAACTTCTTTTAATCCATGGGCGACCATTTCAAACACCCCGATTTCATGGGTGGCGCCAAAACGGTTTTTCATCGAACGTAATAAGCGATGGGAAGCAAAGCGATCGCCTTCAAAATATAATACCGTATCAACTAAATGTTCTAACACCCGCGGCCCGGCAATGCCCCCATCTTTGGTGACATGACCGACAATTAATAGGGTAATATTTTCCCGTTTAGCTACTTGCATTAAGGCGGAAGTACATTCACGCACCTGCGCCACCGAACCGGGTGCAGAGGTCAGACTGGAGAAAAAAACCGTCTGAATACTATCAATTACTGCTAACTGCGGTTTTAGGGATTCTAACTCTCTTAAAATTACTTCTAAATCGGTTTCAGGGAGTAAATATAAATCTTTTTCGGTGATGGCAGTAGTCGCAGATTCTGTCTTGGGGTGACGATTTTTCAGTTGTTCGGTAAAGGGATCTGCTGTTGGGGTTGGAGGTTGTTGATTGCCATTTTCTGGTTCAGTTTCGGTTTCGGTTTCGGTTTCGGTTTCGGTTTCGCTATCAGCAGCAACTTCTAAACGTTGCGATCGCAATTTTACCTGTTGTCCCGATTCTTCCGCCGACACATATAACACCCGCTTGGTGTGGGACAGAATATGGGCGACTTGCAATAACAAGGTAGACTTACCAATTCCCGGTTCTCCCCCAATTAATACCAAAGAACCCGGCACAATTCCACCCCCCAATACCCGATCTAATTCTCCATAACCCGATGGCATTCGAGATTGGGATTGATCGGAAATTTGGGATAATAGAAAAGAAGCACGGGGTTGTCCGGGTTTAGT
>B570J29627_1000042_pt1 | contig 13135 bp, 9 predicted proteins | sample LakMenEpi13Sep09_FD_29627 | JGI IMG/M metagenome (IMG submission 29627)
GGACTATCTTTTTCCGAAGGAGGAACAACTTGCCAGAACTTGGGTAAATACTCCGACCAGTTCGCCAGAATAGTTTTAGCCTTCTCGCTGACCGTGTGTTCCGCGTGTTGTGTGATTAACTCTTTTAACTGCTGTTCACCCATCGGCGTACTCACCCGTTGAATTTTGACGATTTCCGGGTTCACCATTTCGGGGAAATCTCCATCTTCATCGAGGAAATAACCTAAACCTCCGGTCTGTCCGGCGCCAACATTTCGGCCAACTTTACCGAGAACCACAACCACACCCCCGGTCATATATTCACAACAGTGGTCGCCAGCGCCCTCAATAACAGCTTTACCCAAGGAATTCCGCACCGCAAATCGTTCTCCGGCTTTTCCGTAGGCGTATAAAGTTCCCCCCGTGGCCCCATATAAACAGGTATTCCCGATAATCACATTCTCAGAAGGGTTATAAGTAACAGCCGCCGGGGGTTTAATAATAATCTCCCCCCCGTGCATCCCCTTCCCGACATAATCATTCGCTTCCCCCGTTAGGGTTAACTGCATACCGGGGAGGTTGAAAGCGCCAAAACTCTGACCTGCTGCACCTGTAAAATTCAGGTTAATTTGTCCAGCAAAGCCACTATTTCCATAGATAGAGGCGATTTTCCCAGCAATGCGCGTCCCCACCGTCCGGTCAGTATTCACGATCCGCAGAGATTTCGTTACCGTCCCCTGGTTTTGAATAGCGGTGGCAATTTCCGCATCTTCTAATAACACATCATCCAAGACCGGGCCGTTACTATGGATGGGTTCATGGTTTAACCAGTTGCGATCGCTGGTTACAGGCGCTTGGGTAAAGACCTCTAAATTCAAGTGTTGGGTCTTAGCCACATTCACCCCATCCCGACGTTTTAGCAGGTCAGACCGTCCAATTAAATCGACTAATTTCCGATATCCCAACCGCGCTAGAATATGGCGGACTTCTTCAGCCACAAAATAGAAGAAGTTCACAACATGGCCCGGAGTTCCTGGGAAACGTTGTCGCAAACGTTCTTGTTGAGATGTCACCCCCACGGGACAGTTATTTGTATGGCAAATTCGGGCCATAATACAGCCTTCTGCAATCATAGCAATGGTTCCAAAGCCGAATTCCTCGGCCCCCATTAAGGCTCCCATCACCACATCCCAGCCACTTTTGAAACCACCATCTACCCGCAACCGCACCCGGTCGCGGAGTTTATTCCCCATCAACACCCGATGGACTTCCGTTAACCCCAATTCCCAAGGACTTCCGGCGTGTTTAATTGAAGTTAGGGGAGAGGCGCCAGTCCCCCCGTCATGGCCGGAAATTTGGATATAGTCGGCGTTAGCCTTAGCAACCCCGGCGGCAATGGTTCCAATTCCCACTTCTGCGACTAATTTGACCGAAACCGTCGCTTTCGGGTTAATTTGGTGCAGGTCAAAGATTAATTGGGCTAGGTCTTCAATGGAATAAATATCATGGTGAGGAGGAGGGGAAATTAGGGTGACGCCCGGTTTAGACCGTCGCAACATAGCAATATATTCGCTAACTTTCTTCCCTGGAAGTTGTCCCCCTTCCCCTGGTTTGGCCCCTTGAGCGACTTTGATTTCAATGGACTGAGCATTCATCAGGTATTCGGGGGTAACGCCAAACCGTCCCGACGCCACCTGTTTAATTGCTGAACTAGCGCTATCTCCGTTTTGGAGTCCTTTTAAATGGGGACGTCCGGCCGAAATCCCATGTTCATCAACATCGTTAAAAATCTTGTAGCGGGCGGGATCTTCCCCACCTTCGCCGGAGTTGGATTTTCCGCCCAAACGGTTCATGGCGATCGCCAAGACCTCATGGGCTTCGGGAGATAGAGCCCCCAGGGACATCCCCCCGGTACAGAAGCGTTTGACAATTTCTTCAACTGTTTCTACTTCTTCTAATGGGATGGAATTGCGATCGCTGTTAAAGTCCAATAAATCCCGTAAGGCCGTGGCTGGGCGGTTTTCCACAAATTGACGATACAGTTCGTACAAATCAAACCGTTGTTGTGCTTGTTGTTGTGCTTTAGCACCATCTGGAGACGTTCCATGCAACGTCTCTACGGGGCCAGAACGAACGGCCTGATGGAGCAATTTTGTCATTTCCGGGTTATTTAAGTGATATTCTCCCCGCTTCATGGCATTGACAAACCCAAAGTTTTCTAACTTTTTCGCCTCTAGGGGAAACGCCTTAGCATGGAATTGATAAACCTCCTGGCTTAACTCAGAAATGCTTAAACCCCCAACCCGAGACACCGTACCCCGGAAACCCATTTCCAGTAAATCTTCCCCAATCCCAATAGCTTCAAAGATTTGCGCCCCACGATAGGAAGATAACAGAGAAATTCCCATCTTCGATAAAATCTTGAGTAACCCATCTTCCACGGCTTGGCGATAGTTTTTCTGGGCATTTTCCATGGTCATCGGGAGAATTTTGCCCTTGGACAGATTGTTCTGAATTAGGGGACTAGACCACCAATGACGCACGGTTTCTAAGGCCATATAGGGACAAATTGCCGAAGCCCCGTAACCGACTAAACAGGCAAAATGATGGGTACTCCAAGATTGGGCCGTTTCTACCACCAGGGAGGCTTGTAACCGTTTGCCAATTTTAATTAAATAATGGTGAACCGCTCCTACCGCTAACAAGGGCGGAATATAGGTCTGTTCGGCCGTTAACCCGCGATCGGACAGAATAATAATTTCTTTGCCCTGATCCACCGCTTCAGCGGCTTTTTCACAGAGCCGGGTCAGGGCGATCGTCGCACCATTCGGCCCTCCTTCCAAACCATAGAGGGTAGAAAGGGTGATCCCCGGAAAATCCGACTGACGTAAGGCTTCTAACTCCGCCTCATTCAGCAGGGGGGAGTTAATTTTATACAGTCGGGCGTCTTCGGGTTTCAGGTCTAACAAATTCCCCCGTTTCCCTAACTGCATGGAGAGGGACATGACAATCCGTTCTCGCAAAGGATCAATCGGTGGGTTTGTAACCTGAGCAAATCGTTGTTTAAAGTAGTTATACAACAACTGGGGTTTATCTGAAAGCACCGCTAGGGGCGTATCATCCCCCATACAAAACGTCGCTTCCTTGGCCGTACTCGCCATATCGGAAATTTGGATATCCACATCCTCCGCCCCATAGCCAAAGGCGGTTTGCTGTTGGAGAAGGCTATCCGGTGCTAATTGTTTTTCACCAATAAAAGCCTGGGGTTCCGCCTCCTGGCGATATTGTTCTAACCAGGAACGATAGGGGTGTTCATGGGCGACCCGTTGTTTGATCTGCCAATTTTTCAGAACTTCATGGGTACTCAAATCCACCGCAATCATTTGTCCTGGCCCTAAACGGCCTTTTTCCTGAATTTGGTCTTCGGGAATATCCACCACCCCGGCTTCGGAGGAAACCATGATCACGCCATCTTTAGTGATACAGTAACGGGCGGGACGCAGACCATTACGATCCAAACAGGCTCCAATTTGTTTACCATCACTGAAGACCAATAAAGCTGGGCCGTCCCAAGGTTCTTGGATACCGCTATAATATTCGTAAAAATCCGTAATTTCGGGTAAATCTTTCAGGTTAGGCTGGTTTTGATAGGCTTCGGGAACCATAATCATCAGCGCTTCTAAGGGACAGCGCCCAGTTCTCACTAGCAACTCCAGACAATTATCTAAATTAGCCGAGTCGCTATTGGTAGCATCCACAAAGGGAATTAGGGTTTTTAAGCGATCGCCCCAAACCGGATGGGCTAACACATTTTCCCGCGCCCGCATCCAGTTAATATTCCCCAACAGCGTATTAATTTCCCCATTATGTCCCAATAGTCGCATCGGTTGAGCCAAGGGCCAGCGCGGCATGGTATTGGTACTGAAGCGTCGATGGTAAACTGCGAAATTGCTCTTATAGTCGGGGTTAACTAAATCTAAATAAAATTCTCCCAGGATCGCCGATCGCACCATACCTTTATAGACAATAGTACGGCAGGAGAAGGAACAAATATAAATATCCTCACCCCAGACTAACCCATCTTGTTTCAAGGCTACCCCGGAAGATCGACGGGCTAAAAACAGTTGTCGGTCAAGATCATCCCCGGTATTTCCCTTAGCCGAATAAACCATAACTTGTTCGATGCGGGGTTGATTTTCCCGCGCCTGTACTCCCAGGACTTCCGGTTTAACCGGGACTTCTCGCCAACCGATAATAACTAATTCTTCTTGTTTGAGGTCAGTTTCAATAATTTCGCGGGCTTTAATCGCTAAATCAGCATCTTGGGGTAAAAATACCATCCCCACCCCAAATTTAAACTCTGGCTCTTGGAAAATATCAATATTTCGTTCAGCAAACCAAGGGGCTAATAATTCCCAAGGAATTGCGGTCATGATCCCCGCCCCATCCCCGGAGTCCTGGTCGGCGCTACAGCCGCCCCGATGTTCTAAACAGGTTAAAGCAGGTAAGGCTTTTTGAATAATAGAATGATTAGCACCCCCGGACGGGTTAGCGATAAATCCCACCCCGCAGGCGTCTCTTTCTTCCACTAACCAAGGTTGACCGGAATAGGGGTAGCCCATATTTCCTACTATGCAATCTTGTTGATGGTTTTGTTCTGGGTTGTGATTAACTCTAGTGTTATCCATATCTTGATTATATTGAGTGAGGATGCTTGAAGCGATTGAATTTTAACCAAAATTGACATCGGGTTCAAAAACCCTAGTCTGACTAGCATACACCTAATTGGCTCAGGGTAGGGGTGAAAATTCAAGATCTGTTGACATATCAGATTGTTTAGGATAGATGGTTGGTTAGTAACCGTCATCAATATGGACTAATTATTAGGATGGTAATATGCCAAATTTTAATTTAATTCACCAACCGAAAAAGATTATTTTATTGTTAAGTATTTTGGGGTTAAGTGTTTTGCCCATTTCTACCCTCGCCGAATCTCAAACAAATCCAAGCAAAAAACAAGGAAGCCAAATTGAAATTAATGGTAATTTAATTAATCTTCCTTGGCAAATTGATCAATCTAATCGTAACTCAAGAATTGCTGTTAAAATTAGTGATATCGGATTAATGCAGAATCTGGGTATTAATCTCCTTGATACCAATAATAGTTCCCAACAGCCGATTCAATGGTTTTCTTCTGAATCTAATTTATCGGCGGAATATATTAATCCCTATCGCTATTTGGATTTATCGAATTTTGCCGAATCCTCCCAATGGCAAATTAAACCGGAGGGAAGCAACCTAAAAATTACTATTCCTCCTTCTGCTATTCAATCTTTGCGGATTGAATCTTTATCTGTAGCCAGTAATTTACCTCAAACCAATTCTACTTTTTTACCTCAAAAAATTATTATTGAACTCGATAAACCAACTATTTGGCAACAACCTAACCCAGAAATCAAAAAGCGATCGCCTTCTACTCCCTCGCCACCTTNTCCACCCCTAACGGATGATCCCACTACCCGAAATAAAACTAATTCCTCTCAACCTGTTACTCCGATTTTACAAGATTGGAATTTAATTTTAGAAGCTAATATTACCCCTAAANTATTATCCGATAGTCCAGAATTTTTTAAGCCTAATATTCTGAGCAAAAACCCAAATTTAAGTCCGCAAAATCCTAATTATACTAATCTACAATTAGAATCTCAAAATAATCAAACTCAAGTTAAATTTAGTCTTCCTCCCGGTTGGCGTCCGGTAGTCAATACCTTAAACTCTCCCTATCGTTTAATTATTGAGATTAAACCGGATTTTCTCACCCCCAAAAATATTTTATGGCAACCCGGAATTAGATGGAGACAGGACTATATTAAAATCCCAAAAAATGAGGCATCTTTAGGATCTTTACTGAATCAAATTTTCAAACCTTCTGAATCCTCAGTTGATCAATTTCCAGTATATTGGTTAGAAATTAATATCAATCAACCCGAAATTAACCTAACTCCAATTTTAAGTAATCCTCATGCTCGTCAGGGCACTTCAACCTTATTAGATATAGCAAAACAAGCAAAAGTTCCCATAGCCATTAATGGCGGTTTTTTTAATCGCAATAATCAGCTACCATTAGGAGCAATTCGCTTAAATAATAATTGGTTATCGAGTCCAATTTTAAATCGAGGAGTCATTGCTTGGGAAAAGGGTAAACCTATTATAATGAATCGTTTAATCTTAAAAGAAACCTTAACTACAGCGTCGGGTCAAACTTTCCCTCTACAATATCTTAATAGTGCTTATGTTGAAGCCGGAATTTCTCGTTATAATTCCGATTGGGGAAAATCCTATAGCCCGATTAACCAGCAAGAACATATTATTGTAGTTGAAAATAACCAAATTATCCGTTATATTAAACCGAATAAACCAGAATCATCTGTTATTAATATTCCGACGCAGGGTTATTTATTAGTTATTCGAGGTCGTCCTGAATTATTAAACTTATTACCCGTCGGAACTCGTTTACAATTAAACAGCCAAACCGAACCCAATGAATATCAAAATTATCCTAATATTTTAGGGGCTGGGCCGTTATTAATTCAAAATCGTCAAATTGTTTTAGATGCCGCCAAAGAACGATTTAATCCCGCCTTTCAACAACAAAAAGCCATTCGGAGTGCGATCGCTATTACTAATAATAATACCTTACTCCTGGTAGCTGTCCATAACCGTCCCAATGGTTCCGGCCCAAGTCTAGCAGAACTCGCTCAAATATTGCAAAAATTAGGAGCCCTAACCGCCCTCAATTTAGATGGAGGAAGTTCCACCAGTCTCTATCTCGGAGGATATTATTTAGACCGTCCTTTCTCAACCGTAGCACCTGTTCATAACGGTTTAGGAATTGCGATCACAGATCATTAGGGTTAAATCAGATTATCATGGATCATAGCAAGCCAGGTTTATTTACTCAGGTAGTTGTGGGGAGTATTCTGGAGAACGAACAAGAGCTATCCAAAGGTTTATGAATACCACCCCAGTTTTAATACCAAATTTAATTTAGGTAAAATCTTTGATAAGGAAATAAGATTATGGTAGCAGTCAAGGAAAGTGTGGCAAATTCTAAAGCTTCCACCGAGAATATCCCCAGTATCGGTAATACTCCCACGGAATTGAGACCTTGGGGTTCATTTACAACCTTGGAAGAAGGGCCAGGATATAAAATTAAACGTATTGAAGTCAAACCCGGTCATCGGTTGAGTTTACAGATGCACCACCATCGAAGTGAACACTGGATTGTGGTAGCCGGAACCGCTAAAGTAGTTTGTGGAGACAGTGAAGAAGTTTTATTCTCTAACCAGTCCACCTATGTTCCTCAATGTACTTCCCACCGTTTGGAAAATCCCGGTGTGATTCCTCTGATTTTAATTGAAGTCCAGAACGGGGAATATTTGGGAGAGGATGATATTATCCGATTCCAAGATGACTATGCTCGTACCCCCGCTTAAAGCGCACCAAAAACCCATATTTCCGGTAATCTAAAAATAGATTAACGTTTCTGTGAGTAGGTGTTTCATGATTTCTCTGAGTCCAGCAGCCACTCGTGAGGTACTCCGCCTCAAGTCCAAGCAAAATAATCCTCATCTATCCTTTCGTCTTGGGATACAAAAGGGCGGCTGTTGCGACTGGTCTTATACAATGGGATTTGATGAAACCCAGCAGTCGAGCGATATAGTTTATCAGTCTGATCAGATTAAAATTGTAGTTGAGCTGGAAAATTTAAAGTACCTAGAAAACTTAACGATTGACTATTCTGAAGACTTAATGGGAGGTGGGTTTCGCTTCCAAAACCCCAACACCACCCAAAGCTGTAGCTGCGGTCATTCCTTTGTCGCAAAATCCCAATAACATATTCAATTACCCAAAACCCATTACCCAAAACCCATTACCCAAAACCCACTACCCATTACCTATTTGCAAAAACTGGTGATCTAGGTTATTATGATCTTTTGGGTGTCAACATCTGACCATACTTTTGAAAGAAAGTCCCGTCCCCAGGTAGGGGAGGGATATTTCAGTGGAGATACCTCAAAACTTCAAATTGCCGAATTATTTCAGTATGTCGTAACTCATGCCCACTATCCAGCAACTAATTCGTTCTGCACGGGAACAGACTCAGAAGAAAACAAAATCGCCCGCCCTAAAGAGTTGCCCTCAACGGCGGGGAGTCTGCACAAGGGTTTATACAACCACCCCCAAAAAACCTAATTCCGCGCTGCGTAAGGTGGCAAGGGTGCGGCTAACCTCTGGCTATGAAGTGACAGCATATATTCCGGGTATTGGTCACAACTTGCAAGAACACTCCGTAGTAATGATTCGAGGCGGTCGGGTGAAAGATTTGCCTGGAGTTCGATATCACATTATTCGCGGAACATTAGATACGGCGGGAGTCAAAGATCGTCGTCAAGGGCGCTCGAAGTATGGCGCCAAGCGTCCTAAGTAAGAGCTTTGAGTCAGGGCTAAGTTAAAAGTTGTGGTGGTGTTGTTGGAGCAAGACTAACAACATTAAGCCTTTCGTGACTTGTCCCCATCGCTGAAAATCTTAAATTATCTATTGTGTTAAGGAAGATACAATATGTCTCGTCGCAGAGTTGTTCAGAAGCGTCCGATCCCAGTTGATCCGGTCTATAACAGTCGCTTAATTAGCATGATGGTACGTCGCATCATGAAACATGGAAAGAAATCTATCGCCTACCGGATCATTTATCAGGCGCTCAAAACCATCGAAGAAAGAACGGGTTCTGAGCCTCTTGAGGTATTTGAAAAAGCCATTCGGAATGCGACTCCCCTCGTGGAAGTCAAAGCCCGGCGGGTGGGTGGTGCAACCTATCAGGTTCCCATGGAAGTTCGCTCAGAAAGAGGAACAGCTTTAGCCCTCCGTTGGTTAATTCAATATGCTAGAGCCAGAACCGGACGTTCTATGTCCGTGCGGTTGGCAAATGAACTGATGGATGCCGCTAACGAAACTGGAAGTGCAGTTCGTAAACGGGAAGAAACTCACCGGATGGCAGAAGCAAATAAAGCCTTTGCCCATTATCGGTACTAAAAAAATGGATAGCAGTGATATCCGTAAACGTATAAAATCTTAATAAAGGTTTAAAAAAGGAGGTAGCTGTGGCACGTACCGTCCCGCTTGAGAGAGTAAGGAACATTGGTATTGCAGCCCATATTGACGCGGGCAAAACAACCACAACGGAGCGGATTCTATTCTACTCCGGTATGGTTCATAAAATGGGCGAAGTCCATGAAGGAACAGCAGTAACCGACTGGATGGCTCAAGAGCGGGAGCGTGGAATTACCATCACGGCTGCCGCTATTACCACCAGTTGGAAAGATCATAAGATCAATATCATTGATACTCCGGGTCACGTTGACTTCACCATTGAAGTCGAACGTTCGATGCGGGTGTTAGATGGTGTAATTGCTGTTTTTTGTTCAGTCGGTGGTGTACAACCCCAGTCTGAAACTGTTTGGAGACAAGCAGAACGTTATAAAGTTCCTCGGATCGTCTTTGTGAACAAGATGGATCGCACGGGTGCGAACTTTTTCAAAGTTTATGAGCAAATCCGCGATCGCTTAAGGGCGAATGCCGTTCCGATCCAGATCCCGATTGGTAGTGAAAACGATTTCCAGGGATTAGTGGATTTGGTAGAGATGAAAGCTTATCTCTACAACGACGACGATAAAGGAACGGATTTTGAGGTCACTGATCAAATTCCCGAAGCGGTGAAAAAGATAGCCGAGGAATATCGGGTGAAATTGGTGGAGTCGGTTTCTGAAACCGATGATCACCTGATGGAGAAGTACCTAGAAGGTGAAGAACCGACGAATGAAGAAATTCGGACTCAGTTACGCAAAGGGACAATTGCCGGGGAGATTGTTCCTCTGCTGTGTGGTTCTGCTTTCAAAAACAAAGGGGTACAACAACTGTTAGATGCAGTTGTTGACTATCTCCCGGCTCCATCGGAAGTTCCTCCGATCCAAGGCACTTTATCAAATGGTGACGTTGACGTCCGTTATGCCAATGACGAAGCACCTTTATCGGCCTTAGCGTTCAAGATCATGGCCGATCCTTACGGACGCTTGACCTTCGTTCGAGTCTATTCCGGTGTTTTACAAAAGGGCAGTTATGTCCTGAACTCCAGCAAGGATAAAAAAGAACGAATTTCTCGCTTGATTGTTCTCAAAGCTGATGATCGGATCGAAGTCGATGAACTGCGGGCTGGAGACTTAGGGGCAGCCTTGGGTTTGAAAGATACCCTCACCGGTGATACCCTCTGTGATGACACGAAACCGATTATTTTGGAATCTCTGTTCATCCCCGAACCTGTGATTTCCGTGGCGGTGGAACCAAAAACCAAACAGGATATGGAAAAACTCTCCAAAGCTCTCCAATCCTTGTCAGAGGAAGATCCCACCTTCCGGGTTTCTGTGGATTCCGAGACCAACCAAACCGTAATTGCGGGGATGGGCGAACTGCACTTAGAAATTCTGGTTGACCGGATGTTACGCGAGTTCAAAGTGGAAGCGAATGTGGGTGCGCCCCAGGTTGCTTATCGGGAAACCATCCGTAAACCTGTGAATCGAGTCGAAGGCAAATTCATCCGCCAAAGTGGTGGTAAAGGTCAATACGGTCACGTTGTGATTAATCTCGAACCCGGTGAACCCGGTAGCGGGTTTGAATTTGTTTCCAAAATCGTTGGTGGAACTGTACCTAAAGAGTACATCAACCCGGCTGAACAAGGGATGAAGGAAGCCTGCGAAACAGGTGTGGTGGCAGGTTATCCTCTGATTGATGTGAAAGCGACTCTGGTGGATGGTTCTTACCACGATGTAGACTCCTCAGAAATGGCATTCAAGATCGCTGGCTCCATGGCACTCAAAGAAGCGGTGAGTAAAGCCTCACCCGTGCTGTTAGAGCCGATGATGAAGGTTGAGGTGGAAGTACCTGAAGACTTCATTGGTAACGTGATTGGGGATTTGAACTCTCGCCGGGGCCAAATTGAGGGTCAAGGAACAGAACAGGGTATTGCCAAAGTGACCGCTAAGGTTCCCTTAGCTCAGATGTTTGGTTATGCCACGGATATCCGTTCCAAAACCCAAGGTCGGGGGATTTTCACCATGGAGTTTAGCCACTATGAGGAAGTTCCTCGTAGCGTGGCTGAAGTCATTGTTGCCAAAAATAAAGGCAACTAAACTGGCAGTCGGGTTGGGGTTGACGGTTACGGGTTAATCGCCAATAACCAATCCCTGACNCGGTGCCCACCATTATTTTTCTTGAAAACTTTCAATTCTTAACTGAAAATGGCACGCGCAAAATTTGAACGGAACAAACCCCACGTTAATATCGGTACCATCGGTCACGTTGACCACGGTAAAACCACTTTAACGGCTGCAATTACCATGACTTTAGCTGCTCTGGGTCAAGCCACAGCTAAAAAATATGATCAAATTGATGCCGCACCCGAAGAAAAAGCCCGGGGGATTACGATCAATACAGCCCACGTTGAATACGAAACCAAAACCCGTCACTATGCTCACGTTGACTGTCCTGGTCACGCTGACTATGTGAAAAACATGATCACCGGTGCTGCCCAGATGGACGGTGCAATTTTAGTGGTGTCGGCGGCTGATGGCCCCATGCCCCAAACCCGTGAACATATCCTGTTAGCCAAACAGGTCGGGGTTCCCAATATCGTTGTCTTCATGAATAAAGAAGACATGGTGGATGATGCTGAACTGTTGGAATTGGTGGAACTGGAAATCCGGGAACTGTTAACCTCCTACGACTTCCCCGGTGATGATATCCCCATTGTTTCCGGATCGGCTAAAGAAGCTTTAGATTCCATGGTGGCTAATCCCAAGGCCGTCGTAGGCGAAAATAAATGGGTAGATAAAATTTACGAGCTGATGGAAAAAGTGGATGCCTATATCCCCAATCCTGAGCGTGATATTGATAAGCCTTTCTTGATGGCTGTTGAAGATGTCTTCTCCATTACTGGACGGGGTACGGTGGCAACGGGTCGGATTGAACGGGGTAAAGTCAAAGTTGGCGATAACGTTGAACTGGTGGGAATTAGAGCGACTCGTGCTACCACCGTCACGGGTATAGAAATGTTTAAAAAGAGTCTGGAAGAAGGGATGGCCGGGGACAACGCTGGTCTGCTGTTACGCGGTATCCAGAAAGCTGATATTGAACGAGGTATGGTGATTGCCAAACCCGGTTCGATTACTCCCCATACTCAGTTTGAATCTGAAGTCTATATTTTGACGGAGAAAGAAGGTGGACGTAAAACTCCTTTCTTCCCCGGCTATCGTCCTCAGTTCTATGTCCGAACAACCGATGTTACCGGAACCATTAAAGCCTTTACCTCTGATGAAGGGGCGGATGCCGAGATGGTTATGCCTGGAGACCGGATTAAAATGACCGTGGAACTGATCAACCCCATTGCTATTGAACAAGGGATGCGCTTTGCTATTCGTGAAGGTGGCAAAACCGTGGGTGCTGGTGTTGTGTCCAAAATTCTGAAGTAAGCTTTGTGAATTAAAGCTGCAAAGTTAAGGATAAGGTTGCAGAAAATAGGAAGGGTTTGATCCTGTTTCTGCACCTTCTATCTGTTAAGATGATGTGACTGTTCAAGCCGATAATCCTGAACCTAGAAAACTGAACACCCCATGGCAACTATTCAACAACAAAAAATTCGGATTCGTCTCAAAGCCTTTGATCGTCGTTTACTCGATACCTCTTGCGAGAAGATTGTAGATACGGCGAATCGGACTAGCGCCACTGCGGTTGGGCCGATTCCTTTACCCACAAAACGCCGGATTTACTGCTTATTGCGTTCCCCCCACGTTGATAAAGATTCCCGGGAACACTTCGAGACTCGTACCCATCGTCGCATTATTGATATTTATCAGCCTTCTTCTAAAACCATTGATGCTCTGATGAAATTGGACTTACCCGCCGGGGTTGATATTGAAGTGAAACTTTAATTTTTTGCTTCGACTATTCTCAACCTACTCAACCTGACCTTTTAATATGGGTTTTGAGTAGGTTTTTTGATATAGTGCTACGCACACCGGAACACCGGAACACCGGAACACCGGA
>B570J29627_1000059_pt1 | contig 12241 bp, 10 predicted proteins | sample LakMenEpi13Sep09_FD_29627 | JGI IMG/M metagenome (IMG submission 29627)
TCAAGTTTTAACTCGATTTTAATGGCTCCATATTGAGAATTTGGAAAAGCATATTTAAAAGAATTTGTGACTAACTCATTAATTAAAAGTCCACAGGGAATCGCACTTTCTAAACTTAATGTGACGGGTTGAACATCGAGAATGATTTCAACCTGACAGTGTTTTGTTTGATAGGATAACGATAATTTTTCTACAAGATTTTGAATATAATTGGCAAAATTCACCTGTGATAAATCATTTGATTGATAAAGCTGTTCGTGAATTAGTGCCATTGTTTGAATTCGATTTTGACTTTCGGCAAATAAATTGCGTTGTTCCTCCTGTTCCAAGGTATCTGCTTGTAAATCTAATAAATTAGAAATTACATAGAGATTATTTTTAACTCGATGGTGAATTTCTCGCAATAAAACTTCTTTTTCTAGGAGTGAGGCTTTAATTTTTTCTTCCGCTTTTAAGCGCTCCGTAACATCTCGACAGACACAAATTAATAAATCATCATCGGTTAAAGTTAGTGAGACTTCTTCTGTAAAAATACTGCCATCTTTGCGTTGAGCAGTGGCTTTTCCTTGCCAATGACGTTGTTCGGATAAAATCGGAAAAGTATGCTGTTGAAAATAGTCTAGTTGTTCGGGTTTATACAGTGCCGTCCAACTTTTTCCTAATAATTCTTCAGGATAAGTATAACCAAAGAGTTCAAGATGAGCTTGATTCAAATAAATGTATTGTCCATCTTTTAAAATAGCAATGCCATCAATGGCGGCTTCAATGGCGGCTAACTGTTGTTTTAAGACTTCTTGAGCTTTTTGAAGTTCTGTAATATCCGTATGGGCTCCCACCATGCGGATGACATTTCCCTGGTCATCTTTAAGATGAATTGCTCTGGATAAAATATAGACGGTGGAGCCATTTTTATGATGAAAACGTTGAACCGCTTGAAACCGATCAATTCGACCTTGGTTATAGTTTTCAATTAATTTTATCGCCTCAATTTTATCCTCGGCAAAAATGACTTGCTCCCAGGAGGATAATTGATTCGGTAATTCGTCATTATTATAGCCTATCATCTCTTTCCAACGGGGCGATAAATAAAAATTACCTGTGACAAAATCCCAATCCCAAAATCCATCTTGGGCGGCTTGAATGGCTAAATGAAACCGTTCTTGAGCGACTTTTATTTCGGCTTCTGTGCGTTTGTGTTCTCTTAAATCTTGAGCAATACCTAAAAATCCGCTAATATTTCCCATTTGATCTCGTAAGCTAGAAATAGACAGTAAGACTGGAAAATGTGTGCCGTCTTTATGAACATAAATCCATTCTCGTTCTTCTTTTTGTCCGAGACGAGATTTAGCAACAAATACTTCAAATCCGGGTTCAATTTCTGTTCCTAGTTCTAAGGATAAACTATAGGAACGTTCTATAATTTCTTGAGAATTGTGAATGATAGCTGGAGTTTTTTTACCGATAACTTCTTCAGCTTGATAACCGAGTAAATTTTCTGCCTCCCGGTTCCAAACTTGAATAATGCCATTCATATCTGTAGAAATAATCGCGTAATTTGCCCCATCTAAAATCGCTTGTTGAAACTGATTTAATTCTAAAAGTTTAGCTTCTGCTAATTTGCGCTCTGTAATATCTAACATAATTGATAAATATTGGAACGGTTTATCCTCCTGATTGACAAAGGGAACAATCGTACTATCTACCCAATAATAGTCTCCATTTTTAGCTTGATTTCTGATTTCTCCCTGCCAAACTTTGCCTTGAGAAATGGTTAACCAAAGTTGTTGAAATAAACTCGAAGGATGATAGCCAGAATTAATTAAATTATGGGTTTTGCCTAAAGATTCTTCAGGAGAATATTGAAAGAGTTGACAGAATTTATCATTAACATAAGTGATCAACCCGTTAGCATCTGTAATTACGACGATTGCCATTTCATCGAGGGCTAATTTATGATAAGTTAATTCTTTGAGAGCTTTTTGTAGCTGTTCTTCTGCCTGTTTTTTAGCGGTGACATCGTGGAAAAATGATTGAATAACCGTTGGTTTACCATCCTTAATTTGACAGTTAGCACTGCCTTCTAAAATCACAATTTCTCCGGTTTTTGTTAAAAATCTTGTTTCAATTAAATTCTGTTTGGTAATAGTTCCATTTTTTAACTGTTCAAAAATTTGACGCCATTTAGGAGTCTGGTTAAAATCAATTATATCAAAAACTGATAAATTTTTAATATCTTCATCGCTATATTTTAAGGTTTCTTTCCAAGCTCGATTTACATAAATAAAATGTCCATCTTCAGAGGAAATTAGTTGAATTAAATCACTGGCATTTTCAAATAAATCCTGCAACTGTTCTTGACTTGCTTGTAAATCTATTAATAATTGAGCTTGAGCAAGCGCAATTCCCACTTGATCGGAAATTTGCTGCATGATCTCAATTTCAAACTCTGTCCATTTATGGGGTGCAAAGCATTGATGCGCTAACATTAATCCCCAGAGTTGCTGATTTTGAAAAATCGGAATAATTAATTTTGATTTCACCTGTAACTGCTGCATTAATGCTCTCATACACAAACTTTCAGGTCTGTCCGATGGATAAGCTGCTTCGATATTATCAATCACTTTCACTTTTCTTTGTTCATAAAAGCGTTCACACTCACTTGAAAAAGTTTCGTCGGTAAAATATTGATCAAGTATTGATAAGTCAGGAAAAATAACTGATTCTGTAATTGTTTTTCCCGATCCGTTGGGGAAAATTCGATAGATTAATACGCGATCGCAATCTAAAATCTGGCGAATTTCTGTCACGGCGGCTTGCAAAATATCTCCTAGTTGCAAAGATTGACGAATATTGAGGGTAATATCAGCCAATAACTCTAATTTCTGATTTTGATCATGTAATTTTTTTTCTGTTCGTCTATATAATATTTTTTCTAATTTGACTTGCTGATGCAGTTTTTCTTCTAACTGTTTTTGGGGAGTAATATCCCTAGAAATTCCCAAAAAAGATATTAAAATGCCATCGGGTGTATATTCAGGAACCAGTCGAGTTTCATACCAGTTTGAACTTGACATTGTGGGAAAGGGATATTCAATCAGTTGCTCTTTCTCTGTTTCTATTCCCTTTTGAAACACGGTTTTCCAAAGATTGACTAGCTCTTGATCATATCCTACATCCTCTAAAGATTTACCGATTAAATCTTGAGGGGGAACTTGGATAAATTTTTGAATTGCAGTATTAACATAGAGATACCGATAATCTAAATCAATTCTAAATATAATATCAGGATTGGTTTCAACAATAACTTGAAACTCTTTTTCTCGATAATACAATTTTTCATTGCTTTCTTGGACTTGTTTTTCCAAGTTAAGGTTACGGTCTTCTAGCAGTTCAATTATTTCATCTTGTAAGTATTTAACTTGTTTATGTAAGACTTCAATAACATTATAAACTTCTAAGGGCTGTAACACTTGTAAAATATTAGTTCGGGTCACCAGTCCCACTAATTCCCCCTGATTTCCAGTCACAATTAAGCGACCAATGTGATGGGATTCTATTGTTTCATAGGCAATATTCAAAGTATCTTCACCACGCAATGTTAACAGGGGTGAACTCATAACCTTTGCCGATGGAGTATAATTAAAATCGAGTTTTAACGTTTTAAACTGGACTAAATCTCGTTCTGTGATGATTCCAAGCGGAATGGGTTGTGGGGTTTCCTCAACAATCACTACACAACTAATATGATGCTTTGACATCAGTTGTGCTATATTTAATAAAGGAGTTTGAGGAGTCGCACAAATCACCTGGAGATTCATCACTTCAAAAACTTTTCTGAACCGCAACAAATTTGCTGGTTCTATAGAACTTATAATCGTATCATAGGTGATTAATCCCACCAGTTTATCTTGATTAACTACCGGGATATGACGAATGGAATTCCGGTGAAACTGCTCGATGACAGAGAAAATATCCTGCGGTTCTAAATATTGAAGCGTCACAACAGGTTGACTCATTACCTCTGCGACCTTAACCCCGGTTGTGTTTTTTCCTGTGGCGATCCAGTGAATTATATTTCGTTCTGTAACAATACCAATGGGTCTATTATTACTATTATTATCCACAATAATTACACAACTTCCCCGTCCTTCTGTTTTGGCATTTTCTAGGAGGTTAAATTCCGGTGAGGTAGGATAACAAATGCTTCTGGTGTGAGTAATTAATTCGATCACCTGATCTAACGGGGTATCGGGTGTTACTGTTATCGGATCGGGGATCACCGCAGTTTCTAAGTTTTCTGACCAAATCATAAATTCACCGCTATAAGTACCTAAACAAAATTAATTACACATCCTCCACCCTGTTCCTTCCCCTCCTATCCCCCCACGGGGGGTTTGGGGGGCTGTTCCCTCTCTCAACTAGGTAATTTATTTTGTGTAACTACTTAATTGTGTACAAGACTTTAAAAAACGGGTAGGAATATCAATTCTATTTCCCCAATGGAGATGTAAATAAGACCCATGAACATTAGAACAATTTCCCCAACCTTCTAATACGGGGGCAGTGGTTTGCGAGGACATAAAACGCTGCATTTCATATAAAGGATCAGACGGATTTTCTATCAGTTCAGACCGATGAAACTCATGTCCGGTGATGATTTCTCCCTCTAATAATAAAGGAGTATTTTTTAAAACCTTTGCTTGATAATACCCTAATTTTAAGCGTTTTCCCATAACCGCAGTGGTCGGTAAGATTCCCACCATTGACCAAGCATTATTTTCAAAGTCAATAATCTTTTCACACAAATACATTAACCCCCCACATTCTGCATAAGTCGGTATCCCTGATAAAATAGCCGTTTTAACTGCGTTTAAAATTAACTGATTTTGACTTAATTCTTGAGCAAATACTTCGGGAAAACCTCCGCCAAAATATAATCCTTTAATATCGGTCGGAAGTTGCTCATCCTTTAAAGGACTCCATTCGATTAATTCTGCACCCAACTGTTGTAAAATCTCTAAATTATCGGCATAATAAAAATTAAATGCCGCATCTTTGGCGATCGCAATTCTAATCGGTTGATAGTTATGTTCAAACCGTAAGGTAGGGATAGAATTTTCCCGCTTAACTGAATTACTCAGATCAGAAATTAGAGTATTTTTTAATAAGGGTAATAATTTTTCCCAATCAAACCAAGTTTGGGCTAATTCAGCTAACTCTTGAATGAATAAATCCATCTGCGGCAGTTCATTCGTGGGAATTAACCCCAAATGGCGATCGGGAATCACAATATTTTCCTGTCTTTTAATTATTCCAATAATCGGAATATTCACAGGTTCTAAGAAGGCTTTTAATAGTTCTAAATGGCGATCACTTCCCACTTTATTTAAAACTAAACCCTCCAATTTTATATCAGGATTAAAGTTTTTAAACCCTAGGGCGATCGCAGCAATAGAACCCGATAATCGACTACAATCTAAGACTAAAATTACAGGTAAATCAAGAATCAAAGCAATTTGAGCCGTGGAAGCAATCGGAACTTTTTCCCCATTAGGAATCCCATCAAACAGACCCATAACTCCTTCAATTAAACCATAATCACAGGTCTGAATATGTTGATTATAACAGGCTTTAATATAGGATTCTGAAGTTAAAATCGAATCTAAATTATAACAAGGTTTACCCGTAACATAGTGATGAAACATGGGATCAATATAATCGGGGCCAACCTTAAAAGATTGGATATTAGAATTGTGTTTTTTTAAATAGGATAAAATAGCTAGTGTAATAGTTGTTTTACCAACTCCACTCCTTTCTCCAGCAACAATCAGCGTCATAATCTAACAATTTGAGTTAATAAGGTCATAGAAACAGGGTTTTGGGGCGAGTCTGATTTTTACCCCTAAAGCTGATTATAAAAATCGCCAAAGATAAGCGAAAAAGATCGCCGTAATTGCCCCAATTAATGTATTAATAAAATTCACAATTTCATTAGTTAACCATGTCCATTTTGTCTGTAAGGTTGCCCCAATCACACTTTCCAAATTAGTAGCAATAAACGCCGCTATCACACTCCAAATAATCCCCCAACTATCAATTAAACCCGCACTCCAAGCTAACACAGAAACCACAATAGAAGCCACCACCCCGGCTAAAGTCCCCTCCAAACTCACAGCCCCTTCCGTACCTTTAGGCACAGGTTTTAATGTAGTAATTAAAAAAGTCTGTTTCCCGTAGGCTTTGCCAATTTCACTACCACAGGTGTCGGATAATTTTGTACTAAAACTGGCAACATATCCTAATAATAATAACGGAATCCAAGATTGTATTCCAACTGTATCAGGAAAAAATAATTGTAGGGAAAATACCCCTAACCCACATAACATTCCCGTTAACGCCGAACCCCAGACATTTTCGGGCCCCCGGGCTCCCCCGCGTTTTTCCGCAATTCCAGAGGCTTCCTTTTCGGCTTTACCAATTCTGGTAACACCCGAACCCACCAAAAAATAGAATACCACAATCAGATAACCTCGCCAACCCAAACATCCCCAAATCAGCACTCCCAATATCCAAGCATGAATCCATCCGGCGGGGGTTAATAACTTTTTGGCGGCAATCACCCCTAAACTAATTAAAACTGTATTTAAAGCGATCGCAAATAACCAAGGATTAAGCGACACTAATTCATAAATCATAAATTTGATCTCAAAACCATGAATAAAACATTATTCCATCTTGCCTTTCCCGTGAACAATATCGAACAAACTAAAGCCTTTTATGGGGAGGGTTTAGGGTGCGAAATCGGTCGAGAAACCCGCAATTCCATCATTATGAACCTCTACGGCCATCAAATTGTCGCCCATGTCGGTCAAGAACCCCTAACACCCCAAAATGGGATTTATCCCCGACACTTTGGGTTAATCTTTACTTCCGAGACAGACTGGGAAACTCTCTTAGACCGTGCCCAAAAAAAACACCTGAAATTTTACCAAGAGCCCAAACGCCGTTTTCCGAGTTTACCTACAGAACACCGCACTTTTTTCCTAGAAGATCCTTTTTATAATCTCTTGGAATTCAAATATTACTGTCATCCCGAAGCCGTATTTGGCTGTAACGAATACGCCCAGGTTGGCGACATTTAAAGGGTAGCGGGTGACACCGAACGGGTCAAGGTTTTTAGAGGTGAATTTAAGGCTTTCTCTACCATAGCTAAACTTTTGGGATCGTTTACCATCCAAGCATGGAGAAAAACATTAACCGTGAATTCTTCACCAATAGAGATATGAGAACTTTCAGCCGGGACAATCATCCCATCCAAAGGTGTCCAAATGGAGGTAAAATTGATCGAGTCTAGGACTTCTAAATCCCGATTTAAGTCTTCTAAAAACGGACTATGGGAACGCATTTGGGATGCAGCCAAGGTGGGGTAAAGATATCCCGTTAAGGTTCCGTTGTGGGGGGAGGAAATCGTGATCAGACGTTGAACTCGTTCAATTCCTCCCAAGCGTTGGACATAATAACGACTAACAATTCCTCCCATACTAAACCCGATTAAATCAATCGGTTGTTCCGGGGGGAAGGTTTGATTCACATAAGCTGTAATTTGTTGGGCTAAGGCTTCTAAGCCAAATCGACCATCATTAGGAATCAGATTCAGACTGTGAATATCCCATCCCCGTTTAGTTAGATGGGCTGTCATGGTTTTAAAAATTGCTTTGGTATCAAATATACCGTGAATCAATAAAACCGGATGGCGAGGGCTGCTGTTATCCATGGGATTTTAAATTGGATTAATATTGGTTCCAACTTAGACTATCACGGGAGATTCTGGATGCAACTAGGGGCCATTCCTGCAACTGGTCATTGATTAACTGCTCACTCCTATTCTGAGAAATTTGTAAATAAATGCAAACAGATGAGAGATTTTTTACCGAAACCTAGGAAAATCGGGAGTTTTGTTTAAACAAAATGTAACAATATGTAAATTTTTGTAGACAAATCTTTCATTTTTCCCTAGTCTGAATTCAGGGCTCAGGCTTGAAACTTCCTAAAAATACCCACGGAGTAAGTATAATGTTAAATAAATTTTTTGGTTCTAAGAAAAAAGATGGATATTATTTAGAGTTTGGCGATGCTCAAGATAAACAAGCATCTCCAGCCGAGTCTAAACCCGCACCTAAAGCAAAAGCAGCATCAGCAAAAGCAGCAAAAGATCAACCCGAAACTGTGGCTGTGGCTAAACCCCAAACCACAACCGTTGCTCCTCCTGCCCCTCAACCCCCCCCAGTTGAGGAACCCGCCCCCCTTAACCCCCAGGTAAAAACCCCTGCTGGTATGAACTTTTCTACGGAATATTTAACCTCCTCATCCCCTCCCCTACCCCCCGTCGTCGGCCCGGGCCGAGTCTGGCGATGTTCACAGATATGGCAAATCAGATGAATCGCTCCTAATCTGCTGAAGTGTCAAAACCATCAACCTCTCTAGCTATCTGCATCAGGCTGGGGAGGTTAATAGTTTTTTGGGCTTTTGGTTTTTTTTTGATTGTTGATGGGTTGACCCCAAAAGTTGGCTTAGAAGGGCAAGGCTTTAAACCCAAATCTCTGGTAATATTTAAGATAGAATAGAATTGTGTGATCGATCAATTAATATGGGAACCCTGAGTGCCAAGGGTGCTAAATAATCTACTTAATTTTGATAGGCTAATCAACAATGCACCAAGTGCCTGCCGACTCATGACGGTGCTATCGTTGGTTGGTTGCTGTCATCAACTTGAGAATTTTCTAGGTGACTGAGATCCCTTCAGTCTCTTTTCTGCTCATGGCTAAAGCCATGCTCGTTTCTAAATTTCTATGAGGTTTCTATGACAAAAGACACCGATCTGATCAAAAGTCTTAGCCCCAGTGCCATGGATCAGATTCTGTTATATCTGGCTTTTAGCGCCATGCGAACCAGTGGACATCGACATGGGGCGTTCCTCGATGCGGCTGCCACGGCGGCGAAATGTGCCATTTACATGACCTATATGGAACAGGGAAAAAACCTGAGAATGACAGGACACCTGCACCATATTGAACCCAAGCGAGTCAAGGTGATTGTTGAAGAAGTTCAACAAGCATTAACCGAAGGCAAACTATTAAAAATGTTGGGGTCTCAAGAACCTCGATATTTGATTCAGTTTCCCTATGTTTGGTTAGAAAATTATCCTTGGCAACCGGGACGCTCTCGGATTTCAGGTAGTAGTTTAACTCAAGAAGAAAAGCGGGTGATTGAAACTAAACTCCCTAAATATTTACCCGATGCTCAATTAATTAATTCTTTTCAATTTATGGAATTAATTGATTTTTTACATACACGTTCTCAGGAAGATTTAGAACCGAATCGGAGAATGCCTTTGAGTGAAGCCTTAGCCGAACATATTAAGCGCCGTTTAACCTATTCTGAAACCGTAATCAAAATCGAATCCCCTTGGGGAATGCCGTTTTATGCCCTAAATCGAGCCACCTATTCCCCTGAAGATCAGGAGGAAAGAACTTTTATTATGGTGGAAGATACAGCCAGATATTTTAGATTAATGAAGGACTGGGCTGAACGTCAACCTAGGGTAATAAGGGTTTTAGAAGAATTAGATATACCCCCGGAACGAATTGATCGAGCCATTGAAGAATTAGATGAAATTATTCGGCAATGGGCGGATCGATATCATCAACAGGGAGGAGAAACCATGGTGGTACAAATGGTATTCGGGCCAAAGGAAGAAGAAGACTAATCCAAAAGGTTTAAGGTTGAAAGTGGTGGGGGAACTCCGTCACTCAAAAAAGCCTTTGGAAAAAAAGAAAAAGAAGCCTACGGTCTAACGTTACTCCGTTGACCGTCAGGTTCGTTCACTCTTGAATATTCAGGGTGATTTTAGCGGATTGTAGTTGTTGATTCAACCACTGATCAAATAATTCGTTTTGCAGCCGTTGTTTAACTTGAGGGTTGTCTAAGGAGGCTTCTAAAAACTCGTCTACTCGGAAAATACACCAACCGCCCTCGACTTCCATCGGGCCAACAATTTGTCCGGGTGGGGTTTGCTGTAAAATCACCTTGAGATTATCGGGAATGGTTGACCAACCCACAGCCCCCATCATGCCGCCAAAAGAGCGTTCATTGGTAATGGAATACTCTCGGGCTAATTCTTCAAATCGGCTTTCCTGTTCTTTTAAACGGGATACTAATGTTTCTGCAAGTTCATAGTCATTTAAGGAAATTCGTGATAAGACCACTGCATCTAAGGCGGGTTTTCGTTGCTGAAAATACTCCTCAAGTTGAGGTTGTACGATTGAAAGTTTGAGTTTTTCCCGTTTGAACCCAGAAACAATTTGTTCGTGAAAGGCTTCGTAGGTCATGCGGTTACTTTCCAACCACTGTTGAAAGGCTTGGGGGTCGCTGAGATTACGTTCTAATCTAAAATTCACTACGGATTGTTCAATACTAGCAGCAGGGATATCCAAATCCGTTCGAGATTGCAATTCCCGATCCAGAATATATTCTCGCAAAATATCAGTTACCATGGGCTGTAGTTTTCCAGCCGCTTGCAAGTATTTTAGGGCTTGACCTAAGATAATGGGTTCGTCGTTAACGGTTAAAAATGGATTNGCCACTGAAATTNACATCCTAAACNCGATTCTACTCACAAATATTGTACGGGTTTAGGCTCTCGGTGCTATCAGATTTACCGACAGTCCCCACTACTCCCCGTCTCAATATTCAGCCACGGCTTAGTCAATATGGCAATCCGTGTAGGATTTTTGATCAGATCCTACGATAAAATCTTACAATCTCCGTCTCGAAGGCAGCGATTGCTATAGTTGTTACGCAGATAGGCTATGTTAAGTACAATGAGGATTAAACCCAATAGAATGTCAATTAAGCCCTTAACTGCTTTTGATGAATCTCGGTAGTGGCTAATTGTCCATTTTCCGTCCTATTTGGAACCCCACAGTCCTAATTGTTTGGGAGATAGCTATGTCAGAACGCGATGATTTTCTTTACCCCCGTAGTCGTTACCAGGGAGAGTTTACGCCAGAAAAACTGATTTTCAATTCCAACTTGCAGGAATTTGCCCAGCGAGTTAACTATATTTGTGGATTGGAAACGAATGGGAAAGTAAGTTCAGAGGAAGCCTATCAACAAATCAAACAACTTTGGAAAAAATTACGTTCATCGAAAAAAAGTCTAGGAATTAGTAAACCTCCTGATGAGACTCCAGAAAATAGTTAATTAGCAACGCCATCAGAGAGTCTTGCAAGGAAGGTTAATTCTTTCAATAAAAATTTAATTTCAGGCAAACTTTACCAAATAGTTTATAGCAGGGAACACCGCAATGGGCTGCATCGTGAGCCCTTCGACTTCGCTTAAGCATCAACTTCAATCCATATAAGAAATCGGGTTTCTGCGACAATTTTTGCGGCTTACCCAAGATTAAATTAAGAAACCCGGTTTCTGTTCAGGGGAAAAACAAGATCCGCACCTGATTCAAACTATTATTACTTGGCTACAAAAGACTATTTTAGAAGATTAATAATCTCAACTATCCCTAAATTTAGGACATACTTCAAACGCTAATTGTGACCCAAAAAAACAAACATCAAACTCAGTAAAAAATTAGTCCGTCCTAAAATAATTGGAATATTATTTACCCTAGTCCAAGCAAAAGCCAACTGAACTGGCTCAAACTCCCCTACTGTTGCCAAAACTAATAACGCTTTTGCTTGAACACTTGCTAAATTACCCGCTAAAGCAATAGAAAATCTTTGTTCTTCCCAAATTGCTCCTAATTGTATTCCAATATTATAAGGCAACACATTAACACTAGCTCCTGTATCGAGCAAACCCATAACCTCAACCGAACGATTTTGATAAGTTAGTGTTAAAGGCAGATAGGGAACATCAGCTAAAACGCCAAACTCATCCCGTTTAGGTTGAAAAGGATATCGCCTAATATTAAACATTTTGAGTTTGCTTTTTTTCTGTTTCTAGTAACTGCATCAATTGTTCTGCTGCACCATTAGATGTATGCACTGCACCAATAATTTCTGCTGCTTCATTCCCTAATATAATTCCTTCTTCTTTTGCCAATTCAGCCGTTAAAAACTGCATCATTTGAAACTTATCCGCACGGGATAATTGCCGCAGTTGAGCTAATAATTCAGGATTTGACATAAAACAACCTTGAATTTACTTTTCCATCTTACCACTA
>B570J29627_1000062_pt1 | contig 11621 bp, 6 predicted proteins | sample LakMenEpi13Sep09_FD_29627 | JGI IMG/M metagenome (IMG submission 29627)
GGTATCATTGTTCCAAATTAATTATGATGTGGGCTTATGACGTAAATTGACGGATCTAATAGACTAAATTACAAGGGCTTATTATCAGTTTACTGAATAAATCCGGGATTGTCCGAGAAGGAAGACTGAACATTAACTATCCTGTACAGTTTAGTATTACCATTCTAAACTTAAATGTTCTCAATTGCCTATGATCTGACTCAACAGAGCAACAAAAGCTCAATCCTATCAAGCTTTAAACACAATCGCCGGATCAACTTTGGTGACTTTTTGAATAGCAAAAAACGCCGACCCGGTACACATNNCNACCGTTAACCCGAATACCCCTAAAGCCGATAACGGGGTAATTAAAATCAAAATTCCCTGGGTCGCACCCGCCCANTACGCAACACCAAAACATAGGGCCATACCTGGGATATAACCTAAAACTGCCATCCAGAGAGCCTGTTCTAAAATAATTCCATAAATCACCCAGTCGGAGGCTCCCATCGCCTTTAGAGTCCCAAATTCTTTTAAGTGATCACTGACNGAAGAATAAAGAATTTGTCCGACTACCACCATCCCGACTAATACTCCGATCGCCGCCCCCAAACTGAGAACAAATCCGACTCCTGTGCGTTTTTGCCAAAAGGTTCGCATCACCATTGACATTTCTTCCCGGCTCAAAACTTGAACATCATTGGGTAAAGTTTGCTTTAGTTTTTGCTTGAGTTGGGTTAAGTCTTGATCGGGTTTAGCTTTAATTAAAACATAAGTAATTGGATCAGCTAGATTTAAAGGTCTTGGGGGCGGAGAATTAACGGGTTTTTGAGTAGAAGATTGATCCTCATAACTTTGAGTACATTGTAAATCATCATTTTGAAGTTGACACAGGGTTTGAGTTTTTACGGGGCTATTAACATAAGCATTAGCATTTTTTAAAGAAGTAAAGATAAAACTATTACTTACAATTGATTGGGTTCCCTGGGTAATTCCTCCTAATTTGGCTTCTAATCCTCCCAGTTTAGCAATATCACCAATATTTTTAATTTTNAGAGCATTTAATTTGCTCTCATCNACCATAATTGTATAGGGATTTTTTAAAGNATTAGCATCTCCTTGAATAATATTCCAAGGAGAAAATAATTNTCCATCGGGNTCGGAACCTACTACGGTAACGGCATGAATTTTATTCTCTANGGGATCACGCCAACGGGCATTTCTAAAAATAAAGGCTTCGGCTCGTTCAACGCCCTCAACAGTCTGGGATTGGGTCATCCGTTCTAAAGAAATTGGCATGGTTAACTCTAAGTGAATCATATCCTTAGAAGCAATCCAAAAATCTGCTTTCGAGTGATCAATTAAGATAGAAGAAGACCGAATAAACCCGGTTAAAATTCCATTTTGAATAGTTACTAAACTAACAGCAAACATAATCCCAGCTTGCGCGACCAAAAAACGGGGAATGTCTTCAAATAGGTTTTTTCGAGCAAGGGAAGCCATAGGTTAGAGGGCAGGGACAGGGCTATTATATAAGGATAACAGTCGTTAAGTAACCCCGGCCCTCCTTCCCTTCCTTGATCCCCTTGCTGTTTGAGTCACCGTAATGCTATAACACCCAAGAACCACCTTGTGTACCCCTGGCGTTGAATGGGGGTAAAATATTAGTTTGCTTCAAGCTGTTTGAGTTAATTGTGTTCACTAACCCCGCCCTAAAAGTGCGGGGATTGCTTAAACCAATTTAGGCAACGCAAGAAGTGAATAGCTGATTGAGACTCAATTGGGTACAGACTTCCGAATACTTCTCTAGTTCGGACAAAATCTAAACCTGATTGGTTCAGGTGTTGGGTAAAGCNAAGACATCTTAATTGAGTTGAGCTCATAGACTTAAACATTTATGGGTTATACCAAAATGCGAATCCCAGTAGTAGCTCAAGACACAAGTATCTGTTAGCGATGCTAACTGGAAACGGTTAGGGCAGATTACTTATAGTAAAGTACAGTTAATTCGTCGTTCTAACGGGTTGATTGTTACTTAGAAGATTGTGTAAAGCCGTCCTTCGCTTCGCTAAGGCACGGGGTTTCAAACCCATTTTTTTGATGAGCGAAAACCAACAAGAACAAAGTCAAAGCCAATCTTCTAACACGACTGCTTCAGGGAGTTCACCCCAAATTCCCATTCGTTCCCTGGTGAGAAAAAGTCGTGCCCAATGGCTCAAAGAACTTTGCACGAGTTTGGAAACTGGCAATACCCAACCAGCAACGGTTGATGAAACTCCTAGTTCCCCTGAATTAACNGAAACAGCCAGCCAGATTGTTNTTTATCAGCCATCTCAAGGGTCATCTTCTCCTCAACCCGAAAAACGCAAACGCTTTGTTCTACCCAAAACCATTCCGGCTAATTTAGTTCCCCTGGTTTTGGCTCTGTTGATTTTAGTTCCGGGGGGGATTGGGGTTTTAGCGATGAGTCTGTTGTTCCGTTTGCCCGCTTTACCCAATTGTCCTAAAATTTTCTGGCCCATAGCCTCGGCTTCCCTGCGGTTATATTGTGCAGAATCCGCCGCCAATAAACAAACTGTTCAAGATCTATTGGTTGCCATTGATTTAGTTGATAGTTTATCAAAAGATCATCCCCTACGTCCTGAAATTAATCGCCAAATTGAAAAATGGTCAATGGATATTTTGAATTTGGCAGAGGAGATGTTTCAAGCCGGACAACTTTCAGAAGCCATTGCCTCCGCCGAAAAAACCCCCGAACATACCCCGGCTGCCGCTCAAGTTTCCAAACGCATTGACCAATGGCGTGAAATTTGGGATGAAGCGGAACAAACCTATCAAAAATCCGAGGAATTAATGCGCCAAGAAAAGTTAAATTTGGCGTTTAAAGAAGCAACATTATTATTGAATTTAGGAAATAATTATTGGGCAACCACTAAATATCAAACACTAACAGATTTGATTGCCATTACCCGTGAAGATAGCCAAAAATTAGCTAAAGCCAGAATTTTGATCGCCCAAAGCAGTTTAGATAGTTGGATAGAGGCGGCCGGGTTAATTGAAAAACTTTCTCCTGAGAGTTATTTAAAAGATGCCGGACAAAAAGAAATTACCACTATTGGTAGTAAAATCATGACTTTAGCCGAAGAAACCCTAAAAAATGGCAATTGGCAAGAAGCGATTAATATTGCCAATAAAATTCCGGGTAGTGCGAATTTACAAGAAAATGTTAAGGATTTTACTGTCTTAGCAAAAGCCAATGTTCCGGCTTTATTAGATACGGTTGTGGGCTTAAAAAATGCGATCGCCCAAGCTCAAAAAATCGGACAAGATCGACCCCTCTATCAAAAAGCCCAATCCTATATTCGCAATTGGCAAGAATCAATTGCTGATGTTGCTACCCTAGAACGGGCGCGACAATTAGCCCAACCCGGAGGCGTCAGTGACCTGCGGGCGGCCATTGCCCAAGTCCAAACCATCCCCGCCTCTAACCCTAGGGGCACCGAAGCCAAAACCGAAATGGTCAGTTGGACAAGGCGGATCGAAGAAATTGAAGATCGACCCCTATTAGACACGGCGGAACAATTAGCCAGTTTTGGCGATGCCGATTCCCTAAAACAAGCGATCGCCCAGGCTCAAAAAATTGGTCGCGGCCGGACATTATATGAAAATGCTCAAAATCAGATTGGCGAATGGACAGATCGCAGTCAACGATTACAATATCAACCCATCTTAGATCGGGCGGAACAGTTAGCATCCGAAGGTAGTTATGCCGAGGCGATCGCCCAAGCTCAACAAATTAGTTCGGGTGTAGTCTTATATAACACAGCTAAAACCAAAATTAGCCAATGGAATAGTCAACTCCGAGATGCCGAAAATCTCCGCAATTCAGAAGTTCTGGCTTCCCCCGGAACCCCTGACTCCTACGCTGCGGCGATCAAAATGGCGAATCAAGTCTCCAATTCCAGTAAATTAAGAGGTCGGGTTGAGCAACTGATTGATCAATGGGGTCAAAATCTATTGCAACTGGGTTTAGATCAATCTACCTATGATGTTCCCGGTGCGATTGGGATCTTAAAGAAAATTCCCCCCCAGAGCACCGCCTATTCCCAAGCTCAAACCCAAATCCAAGATTGGCAAGAATGGTTAAATCCCCCCGCACCGCCACCGGAATATCAACCCCCCGTGGACACCTACGAACCTCCGGTAGAAAAGGCACAACCCCCCGTTGAACCCGATCAACCTGCCCCACAGCCGACCCCCACCCCAGAGGGAGAAAATCAACCTCCGATTGAGTTAAATCAACCCCTAACCACTCCATCAACAGGCATATAAATCAGTTATCAATCATCAGTTATCAGTCATCAGTTTATTACCCATTCGTAATTCGTAATTCGTAATTACCTATTCCTATATTGTTAACATTTGCAGGCTGTATAAACTGGCATATAACCCATTTTGTGCCACGAGTTCATCATGACTTCCCGACTCAACTAATTGCCCCCGTTTTAATACTAAAATTCGATCCACATTTCTAATCGTTGAAAGACGGTGAGCAATAATAATAGCGGTACGTTCTTTTAACAGACGTTCTAAGGCTTCTTGAATTAAAACTTCCGTTCCCACATCTAAATTAGCCGTTGCTTCATCTAAAACTAAAATTTGAGGATTCCGAATCGCTGCCCGGGCAAAGGCTAACAGTTGTTTTTGACCACTGGATAAATTCGTTCCCCGTTCTCGTAATTCGGTATTATATCCTTGGGGTAACTGTTCAATAAAACGATTTATATTGGTTTTTTCCGCCGCCTGTTGAATTTCTGCCAAACTATAGGATTCTCCTAGGGTAATATTACTTTTAACATCTCCAGCGAATAAAAAACCATCCTGTAAAATCACCCCGATATGACGTCTAAGTTCGGTTTGACGTAACTCTCGAATATCAATGCCATCAACTAAAATTCGTCCTTGAGTGGGTTCATATAATCGACACAATAGCCGAATAATCGTACTTTTTCCGGCTCCTGTTGGCCCGACTAAAGCTACTTTTTCCCCTGGACGAATAGTTAAATTCAGGTTTTTGATCACATAGTCATCATCTTTATAGGCAAACCAAACATTTTCAAACCGAATTTCTCCCATTTGTACCCAGTTATGATCATCAGAATCTAAGGTGGAAAGATGGGCAGTAATTTGATCAAGATCCTGAATTTCTATGGGTTCATTCAGAATATTATTAATCCGTTCAATGGCTGTTAATCCTGCTTGAATAGCAGTGAATTTTTCGGCAAATTGTCGTAGGGGATCAAATAATCTTTGGGCATATAAAATAAAAGCCGATAACGTCCCAAAACTCAAGTCATTTTCTATAACTTGTCGGCCCCCAAACCAAAGAACAACGCCAATCGCAATTAAGGCAATCCATTCCAAGGTTGCAGATACCGCCGAATCATAAAAAATAGTTTTATCAACTGCTTTAATATATCGAAGATTAGTAGCTCGAAATAATTCAGAATTAAATCTTTCTCGACGGAATAATTGTACAACCCCGATTCCCACCATATTTTCTTGAAATTGGGAATTAAGATTAGAAAGTTCGTCTCTTGATTTATAGTTCTCTTTCCGGTATTGTTGTTGAAAATAAACAATTACAGCCGTTACCGGAACCATCATTAAAACCAAGATTAATGCTAATTTCCATTCCATCATAAACATCAAAATAGCAATGACTAAAATGGAAAATAAATCATTAACAATCCCAATTGCACCCGTAGAAAATACATCCCCCAAGGCATCAACATCACTGGTTAAACGGGTAATTAATCGTCCGACGGGAGTGCGATCGAAAAATTTTACAGCTAAAGAAGTGACATGATAAAATAAATCATTCCGAATATCGGTCGTCATTTGTTGACCTATTTTTTGCACCCAATATCCTTGAATGGCTTGCAATAAAAATCGGAATAAAATAGTAATTAGAAGAATAATAACTAAAACGTTCAATCCATCCGATAGAGACATTTCTCTAAGGAAGGGAAGGGCTGTCGGTTCTTGACGAATTAAAGAAATCGCTTGTCCAATTAAAATCGGTTGAACTGCACCGGAAACCGAGAGGGGAATTAATAAAATTAAGCACAAAATTAATAACCGTCGATTCCGTTGTGCATACCCCGCAACCGCGCCGAGTAAGCGCCAATCTGTTTCACGGGATTGAGGGGAATTGTTAGGAGAAATTAGGGTAGTCATTCTAACTTAAAATTTAAGTGATTTTCACTTCACAAAAGTTTAACACGCCTGATGGTAAAACTGCCGTTATAGCAGGGAACACCGGAACATCCCCCCCAAACCCCCCGTGCACGGGGGGCTAGGGAGGGAGGGAACGCCGGATCTGGGGGAAAACACTTCACCGTATGGGTTCCAATATCTGTCTGGTGTCTTAACTGCCTTGGCGGTTGCTATATAGGTTTTTGAGGCTAACTTTCAATGATTCCTACAATTTGAGATACGGCTACAATGGGTGCGGTAACGGCTCTTAATATCCGCTTTCCCAGGGAAATAGGTTGAAATCCGACCGCGATGCCTCGGTGAATTTCCTCCTCCGTCCAGCCCCCTTCTGGCCCCGTTGCTAGGATAATTTTATTCAGTCTTTTTTCTGCTGCTAGTGGGATTAATTCTTGGGTTAAAGAGGGATAATTTCCCCGACCTTCACAAATATATTGATCACAAGAATGATCGTTTTTTTCTAATCCTATTTGAAATGAAACCGGATCAAAAATATTAGGAATAATCAGACGTTCCGATTGTTCGGCGGCTTCTCTAGCAATTTTTCGCCACCTTTCTACCTTTTGTGGACTGGGTTTTAATACCGTTCTTTTACTAATTACCGGGATAAATTGTGTCACCCCTAACTCCGTACAACAACGCACAATTTCCTCAAATCCATCGGCTTTTGGTAAGGCAACTATTAATATAACTTCAATCGGTAATTCAGTTTGAATCGAGACTTTTTCAATTAATTTAGCCTGGGGAGAAGATGCAGGTAAATTAACGATTAATTCTGCTATCCACCATTGACCCTGAATAATAATAAAGCGATCGCCCTGTTTCAACCGTAACACCCGACCCAAATAATGCTGTTGTTCAGCCGTTAAAGATAGGTATTCATTTTGAAGTTGTTCTGGGGCGATCGCAATCCGTTGAAGTTGAACCATGAATAAAACCGATTAAATTCTTGGTTAGATACTCTAACCTAAAACCCCCTCAGTTCAACTGGACTATTCTACTTTCAGTTTTTCCAAATATTCTTCAATCGCTTGGGTGGCTAACTCAACCACTGGTTTTCCCAAACGTTTAGATTCAGCTTTCAACTGATTATAAACAGAATCGCGCACACTGACCCGATGCCGAATTTTGCTCGGATCAACCGGGTTATCAGAATCAGCATCAATCATCTCTGGTAGGGTCTGGCTACCTGTAAAAACGGGTGCTTCTTGAGTTTCAATATTCATTGAGGCAGTCGTTGAGTAAGAGGTCATAAATTTGCGAAGCTCGTCAAAGCCGACACGATCACAAAAATCACCAAAACTCTCCCCAACTTTCCGATCCTGTTTAAAATAAACTAAAATCGGAGTCAGAAAAGTTTCAAGATCGTGAATGGATAAGCGATTAACAAAAGCTTGAGCTAATCGTGTCTGATTCGGAGAGCCCCCCAGCCAAATCTGGTAGGCATCGGGGGCGCTGCCAACAAAGCCTAACTCCGCCATGTAGGGTCTGGCGCAACCATTGGGGCATCCAGTCATCCGAATGACAAAATGCTCTGGTTGCAAACCCACATTGTCCAACAATACCCGAATCCGTCCCAATAGACTAGGGATGACCCGTTCTGATTCTGTGATCGCTAATCCACAGGTCGGAAATGCCGGACAAGCCATGGCATAACGTTCTAGGGGATCAATTTCGGTTTCGGTTTTGATTCCGTGTTCTTTGAGCAGGGTTTGTATTTTGGGTTGAACTTCTGGGGAAATGTCATACAGAATCACATTTTGGTTTCCGGTGACTAACATCGGAATTTCAAACTGTTCTACAATTTGGCGTAAAACTGTTTTAAGGCGGAAATTTCCTTCGTCTTTGATCCGACCATTTTCAATCGAAATGCCCAGAAATAATTGACCATCCCCCTGTTCATGCCATCCTAAATAATCTTGATATTTCCAAGCAGGTAAAGATTTAAAGGGTTTAAAGGCTTTGCCAAAATATTCTTCAGCTTTTGCCTTGAATTTATCCACCCCCCAATCATGAATTAAATATTTCATTCGGGCGTGACGTCGGTTGCTGCGATCGCCATAATCCCGTTGAGTTGCAACAATGGCTTTTACCGCATCATAAATATCTGCTTTATCGACATAGCCAATTTCATCGGCGACCCGGGCAAAGGTTTCNTCCTTATTATGCGTGCGTCCTAAACCTCCCCCAGCTAAAATATTAAATCCTTCTAACTCTCCAGCAGCATTTGTAATTACCACTAAACCCAAATCTTGGGTGTAGATATCAATGGAATTATCCCCCGGAACTGTGACCGCACATTTAAACTTCCGAGGCAGATAATAAGTGCCATAGATCGGTTCTTCCGAGTCGGTATAATTCGTGCCATTGGTATTCCGAATTCGGGCAGCTTTAACCTCCGGGTGTTCTTCGGCGGTAATAACTTTTTCCCCGTCTAACCAAATTTCATAATAGGCTCCGGTTTGGGGAGTTAATAGATCGGCAATATTATTAGCATAAGTCCGGGCATATTCATAATCAGAACGATTTTTATAAGGTGCGGTCGGCGCCATCACATTGCGGTTAATATCTCCACAAGCCCCTAAAGTTGACCCCATACTATTAACAATAGAAGCCAAAACCGTTTTCAGATTTTTCTTTAAAATTCCGTGTAATTGGAACCCTTGACGAGTGGTAGCCCGAATCGTATGGTTGCCATATTCGTCGGATAACTGATCAATCGTTAAATACAATTGAGGCGGAATAAAACCCCCAGGACTGCGGGTTCGCAGCATCATTCCATAGTCTTTTTCTTGCCCTTTTACCCGATTATCTCGGTTATCTTGTTGGTAGGAACCATGAAACTTGAGAATCTGAATCGCATCTTCAGAGAAGTAGTTCAAATCATTTAAAAGTTCTGTGGCGAGGGGTTCTCGCAAGCTGTTACTGCGTTCTTTGAGCCCTTCTACTTTTGAGGGTTTACTGACCTTGGGAGNTGTTGTGGATAAAGTCATGCGTGGGATACCTATTTCAATAAAAAACTCTACGAGTTAAGCGTTTTAGTTACAGCTAACCCGCCAGTTAAACCCGCTTTTTTTCTAACCCATGTAATTCGGTCGGAATTATCGGTATTGAATTTGATTTTAACATGGGACTAACCACAAATCATACCACTGATGTAAATAGCATGAGAGTTTGGGCGCTTAGGTGGCTTTAGCCCAGCAGAGGAAAAATGACTTGGGGAATATTTAACGCCTTTAAGTCCGGTCTAAATCACTCAACCCATACAGCCGCGCCACTATTTCATCTATTTCCTGTTCCCATTGCCCAACATTTTGACCTTTAGCTTCAAGGCATTTCTGGACTAGGGTTTCTATAGTTTTTTGTTCTGCTTCGGTGGCGGTGGGGATTGGGATTTGAGAAACATAGATAGATTTGAAGCGCCTAAAATTTCCTCGAATAGCCGGAAAAATTTGACTAATAAAAAATTGAATAATACTTGAATTAAGAAATCCTAACAAATATTCTGATTCTGATGGAATAAAAAAGAGGGTACAGTCAGGAAAAATAGAATTATTATCAAATGCAAACTCACAGCTAGATGCAATATCAGGATAAACAATTTTTCTACGTTCAAAACGATTTACTTCAGCAGGAGAGGCTTGTAATTCAAACCATTTAGAATCTCCAGCCCTGATTTCAAGCCTATTTTTATATTGACTAAGATAATTCTCAATTGCAGGATATTTTTTAATATCAATTCCTTTCTTTGTAAAAATTAAATATAAATCTTGATATTCCATTCTCCATCTTTTAACGTCACGACCTCGTAAAAAGGGCTTAATTATTTCAGCAGATGATGAATGTTCAGCAATTAATTTATCTCTTGTTGCTCGATCGATCACAAAAGCCTCATTAAATCCTGTCTTAATCCCATAATAAAACTTACCGTTTACATATTCCCCCAAAGGTTTACCAGCATTTCTCAACTTTGCCAATAAATCTAAAACCTGTGTATTTTCCAACCGCCAACCATCAGCTTTAAGTGCAGATTGGGGCATTAAGAAATTTTGAGCATCAAATACACTTGGAAACTGATTTAAAGCCTCCGTTTGTTGCCAAGAAAGAGCCTTTAACTTTGCATCCTTACTAGCCTTTTCCTTACTGAATAAAATAATACTGGGATAGGCGATCGCTGTAAAAACATCCGTATCCCCAAAATCAATAAGCTGCTGAATTGTTGTATTTTTACCCAGAAAATCCCGTAACTTTTCCCCATAACCCGAACGGAAATATTTATTCGAGCAAATATAACTCAAAACGCCGCCAGTATTTAGTAACTGATAACCCCGTTCAAAGAAATAAACAAACAAATCAGCAACGCCTGTATAACAATCAAATTGCTTTTGTAAAATTGGCTTAAATTCCTTAATTTGTTCCTGTCTCACATAGGGCGGATTGCCAATCACAATATCAAAACCATCAGCAATCCCAAACATCCACTCAGGATCGAAAAAATCCGCCGAAGTATTTTGATTGTAAGGATTCCAGGTTGCCAAACTATCAGCCAAAGCCACCTCCAACCCCGTCGCCTTCAACAAATCCCCGATCGCCTTCCGCAACTCCTGATCCCGCTCACGATACTTATCCTTAGTCGCCTTAGACCGCGCCGTAAAATGCTTTTTCTGCACCTCCTTTAGCTCTTGCTCCGTTGCTATTACCTCATTACTCCGCAAATTCAACTGATCACTAAACCTAATCAAACTATTCGCCGCCACAAACTTAGTTTCCAAATTTGGCAAAGGCAAAATCCCCCGATTAGGTTGATTATTGTCCACCTTCTGCTCCACAATCAACGAAATAAAACAGCGTAACTTGGCAATCTGGAGAGCGATCGGCTGAATATCCACGCCATAAATGCAATTCTCAATCAAAAACAACTTACGCGGATAGTCCTTTTCATTATTAGCAAAATCATCCTCAATCTGCCCCANACGCTCCTCTAATTGTCTAACTGCCGCCTCCCTTGCTTGCTCATAACTAATCTTTTGCGCCTGCCGTAAATCCTCCAAAACAGGTAAAATTTCCCGTTCTTTTTGTTGATGTTTCCAACGCTCATTATGGCGATCAAGCTTGCTTAAAATATGCACCATCTTCTGTAAAATACCCATTGGAAAAGCCCCCGATCCACAAGCCGGATCGAGAATCTTACAATTATCCAAAGCCTGAATTAAACGCTCTACTTCGGCATCTGTAAACTGGTGTGGCTCATCGGTATAGGAAAGTAAGTGGCGAAGTCTGCCCTCATCCCCCCGGCCCCCTTCTCCCTGGGGAGAAGGGGGAGTAAGACTCTGGCTCTCCTCTTGCTTCTTACCCTCCTCTCCCTG
>B570J29627_1000070_pt1 | contig 11412 bp, 8 predicted proteins | sample LakMenEpi13Sep09_FD_29627 | JGI IMG/M metagenome (IMG submission 29627)
GATTTAAAATCCATGACCTATTTAGAACAGGTGATGAAAGAAGTATTGCGGTTTGTGCCTCCGGTTGGGGGTGGGTTTCGAGAAGTAATTCAAGATTGTGAATATAACGGTTATTTTATCCCCAAAGACTGGTCTATTTTATATCAAATTGCCAAAACCCATCAGGATGAAACGGTTTATTTTCAACCGCAAGAATTCGATCCTGAGCGGTTTAGTGAAACCCGCAATGAAGATAAACCTAAACCCTTTAGTTGGGTTCCCTTTGGTGGCGGAATGCGCGAATGTATTGGCAAAGAATTTGCTAAATTAGAGATCAAATTATTTGCGGCATTATTAGTCAGAAATTATGATTGGCAACTGTTACCAAATCAATCTTTAGACTTAATTACAATTCCCACTCCCCGTCCCCGGGATGGTTTAAAAGTGCAGTTGAGACGTTTAAACGATTAATCGGCTATCCATGATCCCCCCTAACTATATATGTAGGGCTAATTCATGAATTACCCCTACATATATAGCAATCCGCACCGAGGTTGTAATAATTTACAACTGATATGAAACAGCCAGAAGTATTATTTCTATTCCCTATTCCCTATTCCCTATTCCCTATGGTATATCTTTCGTATTAATTCATAAAAACCTTATGGATTTATAAAAACGCTACTACAATGAAAATATGAAATTTATTAGTAGAGTTGTTAAGTCTGCTCAGATTAATAAATATCAGATTCAGCAAATTCAATAAGGAGCCGATATGAGTTTAAAAAATAGAGAAAAAGCCACCGCCAAAAATGTCACAGGCAAGGTTCAAGAAGCCGTAGGCAACGTGACTGGAGACCCCAAAGATCAGGCTGAAGGCAAGGAAAAACAGGCAGAAGCAAAGGTTATGCACACCGTTGAAGATGTGAAAGATGAAGTCAAAGCCAAACTGGACTAAAAGCCTTTTTGANCCTTAAATTTTACCATTTTTGACCCGTAAAATCGGTTTCAAATAATGGTAAAAATGATAAAATCTGAATACCTAAAATAGTGTGAAATTTCTGTTTATCGACTTTTACCAGAGAGTCTTGATAATTTGCCCCAGTTTAGAATCAATATTTTTTGGTATATCTGCCAATGAATAAAAAACTCAGTTAGTTTAAAGCAATCAAAATTTTTAGGGATATTAACATGATTTTGTTTAGCAAAGTTCGTAAATTTTTGCTGTCTATTGGCATGGTTGTTTTCATCTCCAGTGCTATCATCTTTAGTTTGGCATCGGGAGAAAGTTGGGCTGCAACTTTGTCAACCCAAGGCATCAACCCAGCACAGACTCAAATTGCTATCATGAATCAAACGAAAGAGATGATCAATAATGTTAAGGATCAAGCCCAAGAAGCGATTGCTAACATCACAGATGATCTGAAAACCGATGTTGTTCAAAACGATCAGCAATTTGATGCTAATACCCAACAGGGGATTNTTGATAGTATTAAAAACCCCGACTACAACCCTGGTGGAAAAAGCAAGGAGGCAGCAAAGCAAGACCGTGAAGCTATCAAAGGTGTAGAAGCTGATGTTCGTGATCTATTTAAGCCAGAATAGAATCACCGACTCAATAACGTCATTAAATTTTATCTAAATAGAAGGAGAAAATATGTCTAATCTAATCTGGAGTGCTGTTGGTGTACTACTCATCCTCTGGTTATTAGGATTCTCAGTTAATGTTGGAGGTGGCTTAATCCATATTCTTTTGGTTTTGGCGCTGATTGCTATTATCTACAACGTACTGACCGGACGCCGTGTTGTCTAATGATTTGATAGACTAAATCCCCCCAACCTTACTTGGGTCAGGGGGGAAGTAGAACTCGGGATTAGACGAATCCGATTTTATGGGAATGGCAGCAACTATAAATTTTAATTAAGGAGATTGTAATGGGTAATGGGTAAAAATAAATTTTTAACACCCATCAAATAAGATAGCTATATATTCGGTAAAAAAAGACGATAGGATTCACTATCTATCAGAATTCTAAAACCCAGCCACATTAGGACAAAGGGAAATATTTTGCCGGCATAACGACTCAGGACGACGGCGATACCCGGTTGACGAGTCAGATTATAGGAGAGAAATAGCCAGCAGCAAACTACTAAATATAAAATCGGGATCATCACCGCTAGATTTTGGATACTGCTACTTGCAAATAGGGGAATATAGATCCCCAAATTGTTTCCACCATTGGAAATGGTAACGGCGGAAACACTGTAGGTTTGGCGATTGCGAATTACGTCCCAGATCGATCGTTTTCGAGAATCAAATCCTCGATATTTAGCGTTTATTTTCAAGTTAGCTGACTTATCCGCGGCGGAATCATCCTTATTCAAGTTGATCAAATTATTCAGACCAATCAGTATCGGTAGAATCCCCAATAATCCGATCCAAGCCGAGTCAATCACCAGTCCCACAAAGAAACCAATTAAACTGACTAGCACTAATGCGGTGAACCCAATAAGCTCACCTACTACAATATGTTTAGGACGAAAAGTCCGATTAACTTCACTAAAGAAGCCAGTCAGATAAATATTATCATCAAAGGTTGTTGCTATGGCAACAGCTATCGCAACCTTAATTGTTTCAATTAACCAATCCATCACTATCCCTCACTCAAAATCTGTCTGATTACCGAAACTATAGAATAATTGCACAAGTCCTAATAATATATAAAGAGCGTTAAAAAGTCTAACACCCTGGCTACATTCTCGTATTTCCAATTCATCTAACAATGTCCATTATTTATATTTATCAAAGGAGTTATTATGATTAGCTATTTACGCGATATTTTGCCCAAATACAAAGACCAAAATCTTCTAAAACCATTCCGATCAATTCCTCGTAGATTCCTTATATCCAAGTTTGTAGTCCAGTTTGGCATCGGTCTTGCCTCAAGTTTGGTCTTGAGTCTAACCTTTAATAGTAATGTTGTTGCTACTCCTGAATCTGGCCATGTACTCTCCCCTCTAATCAGTCAGGTCAATCAGGCTAACCCACCCAAAAACTCAAGCATTCGGTTATTAGAAACGGTGGGACTGTTTGTGGGGGGGATCGTGTTTTGTATCGTTTTGGATCGTTGGTTTTCTAACCGCTCGGCGCACTCGGGTAACACACCCTTAGCCCAACAAGCGCGACGACTCAAACAACTCAAAATCGGGTATCCAGAGGGAATGACCAATTTTGAAGTTCTTCGCAGTCAAGCCTTACTNGAAGAACGTTTGCGACCCTTTGGGCTAATTGTGACNTGGACAAGCTTTTTATCGGCATCGGCTCTGATTGAGGCTCTGAGTAACGGGACAATTGATTTTTGCGGGGGGGGTGGTACGGCCAGTATTTTCTCCCAGGCGGCGGATCATGTCTTTGTGCGGGTGGCTAAGGAAAAATATACCGCCCCCAAAGGTCAAGCGATTCTAGTCCCAGAGGATTCGCCAATTCAGACTATTGCTGACCTCAAGGGTAAGAAGATTGCCTTTGATAAAGGCTCTAGCGCCCACTATATATTGATCAAAGCATTGCGGAAAGTCGGACTCGATTTTAGCGATATTGACCCGATTTATCTGACCCAGCCCCAGGCATTATCCCTATTCCGACAGGGTGAAGTGGATGCTTGGGTGGTTTGGGTTCCCTACACACTCACTCAAGCCCGAAGTTCCTATCCAGGGCGTTCCATTGCCGACCTAGGAAGTATTTTTGGGGATAGGGCTTCTTTGGAGGTTCCCACCTATTACTATGCGATTCCAGAGTTAGTCCGAGACTATCCTGACCTATTAAAAGTGATTTTAGAGGAGGTNAATGAGGCGGGAGCCTGGGCTAAAAAACAGGAATTAGAAGCGACTCAACGTTTGCTAGATCAACACGAAATCGATCCATTTATCCTAGAAACTTTACAGAAACGGAGTGCTGAACGGGCGATTATCCCGATTGATGAACAATCCCTTGATGCCCTACAGCATCAGGCTAATTTGTTTCGGGATCTTGATCTGATTCCTGAGCGGGTGAATGTGAAGGATGGAACCTATAGTTTGCAGACTAAGCAAAACTGGACTTATTAATCCGACGTTGTTGGGCTTTAGCCCCTCCTCTCCTAAGAGTGCTCAAGCACAACAACGTGCGCTGAAGCGCAACAACGGGGGCAAGAATAAACTTAAATTGGGGTAGCCGATAAATTTAAAAGATAATGGGTGCTTCCGTCCCTGGGGGAGACTCGCAAAAAGTAGGTTCCGCCNGGTAATTTATCTAACTTAATAGATTCTGGGGTGAGGCCTAAATTAGCGGAACTAGCAACAATTTCATTACTTTGAACGGCTCGATTGTTATTCAGATCATAAATCAAGTCTAAGTCTAAATTGGCTTTCATTTGATTCATGATTATACTAACTTTACTATTAAAATTAGGAATAATAAACTCATAAATATCAACGGGGTTAGCCGCATCAATTAAGCCTACAATGGTTTTTTNTCCTAATAATATATCTATATTAATAGCTTGGGTCAGGTCATCTTTAAAAGCCGGAGCAATCCCTAATCTTGATTCTTNTAATCCTTGTCGCCAAAAATGTTCAAAAAATGTATTATACTGCCCGGATTTAATCTCAGATAAGACATCGGGATATCGAGTTTGATAAAAGTTAGTATCAAAACCAATACTGGGATTGCGTCCTTCATATTGTCCATGGAGAAAAAAATGTTCAAACGGGTTAATTTCTGCTTTAAGAAAACCCGCTTTTACATCGGGATATCGTTCTAAATAATAAATTGGATCAAATAAGGGATTAGGAGAACGCGGTTGAAATTGACCAAAATCAATAAAATGTTCCGCAGGTGTAATAAATCCTTCNTTTATTTGAGTTAAAAGTTCAGGATCTCCTTGCTGATAATATTGACTATCAAATAAAGGATTAGGTTCATAGCCCAAAAATTGACCCTCCTGAACAAAATGATCAAAAGCGTTCCGAAATTCTCGCCTTTCAATCGCCGGAGCCACATCAGGATATTGAGCTAAATAGAATTCTTCATCAAATAGCGTTTCTAAAGTTAACATCAGCTTAAAATCTCCCTATTATTTACTTAATTATATAAAATCCACCATTACCCATTACCTATCATGAATTTAAGAGGATTAAGCAGATTAACANAGATTAAAATCTGTGAAATCCTCTTAAATCAGTGATCCCCATTCCCTAATTATCCAATAATTCCGATTAAATTAGCAATAGTAAACAGTAATTCATGGGGTTCTACGGGTTTAGCTAAATGGGCGTGAAACCCGGCGGAGAATGCGGCTTGACGGTCTTCATCTTGGGCATAAGCTGTAAGTGCTAAAGCGGGTATTTGCCCTCCTGCTTCTGGGGGTAATAAACGAATTTGACGGATTAGTGAATAACCGTCTCCCCCCGACAGTCCAATATCACTGACTAAAATATGAAATTGAGATATAGCACTATTGGCTTTGAAGATATTAATGGCTTCTTCTGCACTCCCAACGGTCACCACTTCTGACCCACAATTTTCTAAAATATGAGCAACTAAATCCCGAGCATCCACTTCATCATCAACCACTAAAATTTTAACTCCTTTGATTTTTAAACAACTTTCAAACATCAAATCATCATCACTGAAACCCTCTTGAAGATACTGATAATCTTTTAACATATCCGATGTCATCAGGGGTAATTTTATAGTAAATACTGTTCCCTTTCCTAACCCTGGACTATCTACAGTAACGCTTCCTCCATGAATTTCAACTAAATGGTGGACAATGGTTAATCCTAATCCTAATCCGCCCTGTTTCCGAGTCATTGAACCATCGGATTGACGAAATCTTTCAAACACAAAGGGTAAAAAGTCTTTACTAATTCCTTGTCCGGTATCACTAACTTGAATTTCTGCATAATCTCTGACTTCATAATTGCTATTATTTCCCAAGGAATTTTGATTCTGAGACTTATGTAGTCTCACCTGAATTTCTCCTCCTTCTGAGCTAAATTTTATTGCATTGGTTAATAGATTCCACATCACCTGTTGTAAACGGTTACTATCCCCTAAAACCATCCCAATATTAGGCTCAAAGGAAATATTAATTTTAATATCTTTCGCCTCAGTTATTGAGCGTACCGTTTCAATTGCTGCTTCAATTACCGGAATTAAAACAGTCGGATTCGGGCTAAAATTCAGTTTTCCACTAATAATTCGAGAAACATCTAATAAATCCTCAATCAGTTGCGCTAAAGCCCGTGTATTACGATTAATTGTTTCCGTCGCCCGATTAAATGTTTCCTTATCTAAATCTCGTGATATCAACAGTTGTGTCCATCCCAAAATAGCATTCAGAGGAGTCCGTAATTCATGGGAAAGGGTAGCTAAAAATTCATCTTTGAGGCGGTTGGCTTCTGTTAATTCATCAGCCCGGGTACGCAGTTCAGCTTCTAATTGTTTACGATTAGTAATATCCCGCATGGCTGNCACCTGAACTTGACGTCCTTTATAAATTTTAGACTTACCAATGATTTCTACATCAAAAATTGTGCCATCTTTTCTTAATCCAAAGACTTCTAATGGGGCTTCTAAGTTGTTTTTAATATTTTGTAAAATTAAATCCCGACTTTCGGGGGTGACAAAATCCAGAAAAGAAGTTCCCATCATTTCTCCTAAAGGGTAATCCAACATAATAGATGCCCCTTGGTTAGCATCAAGAATGATGCCATTTTCATGAATAATAATACCATCAAATGTAGTTTCAATTAGGGTTCTAAACCGAGCTTCACTTTCTTGTAATTCTTCTTCTGCGTGTTTACGTTCGGTGATATCTTCATAGATAAATACGACTTCTCGAATTTCACCCACCTCATCCCGCACTGGATAAATATAAGCCTCAACCCAGCGTTGAGCATATCCATAATTCGATAATCCTGGGAAGCTTTGATGAGGATCATATAAAATTGGAGGAATCGCCACGGTTTCCCCGGCTAAACCCTTTTGAATATAGGGAATTATCCGTTTTTGAATTAGTTGTTGATCTTCTAACAAATTGTAGTCTTTAATCATTTCTCCTTTGATTCCCCATAGCTCCTCCCAGGCTCGATTTACACGCCTAACCGAACCATCTAATGATAGGATTAAAATGCTCAGGGGAGATTGTTCAACCATTGTCCGATATTGAACTTCCGAGCGACGTAATAGGGTTTCGGCTCGATGACTTTCTGTGCGGTCAATGGCTACACCCCCAACCAATGGATCTTCCTGATCAACCCAAATTGGAAATTGATAGATTAAAAATTCTCCAATTTTGCCGTCTCGTCGAGGTAGAGATTCAATAACTTCTAAAACTAGGTTTTGCGAAGCCACAATCGAAATATAATTCAGGAATTTGGAGGCTAAATCTGGGGTAAATATATCAAATATAGTGGTTTCTAAAGATTCTGGAGAAACATTAAAGGTTCGGGTATAACTTTTACTCAAATATAACATTTTACCTTGATGATCACAAATCCAAGCTACGGTAGGGTTGTAATCCATAAACGCCTGAAATCGGGCTTCACTATCTCGCAGGGCTTTTTCTGATTTCGTCAGTTCCGTTGCAATTTTTTCCGCAATATATCGAGCTTTAATTTGCGATCGCATTAATCCAAATAAGATAATACCAACAAAACTTCCTACTAAGGCAATATAGGGAGCAATCAGACGTTGGAAATTAAAATTAAGTTCAGGACGGGAAGTATAGATAATCGTCCAAGTCTGTCCAGCAATGGAGAGCATTTTTCGCTCCTCAAATTGGGGCTTAAACCCTAATAAACGACTAGAGTTAGAATCGTATAGGAGAGAGGAGGGAGTAATTGCTAAACCATCATAAATTTTNAAATCTATGAAAGCATCTGGATAACTCCCAAATAGCCATTGCATCAAGTCATCCATCCGAAATGGGCTATAGATAAATCCTAGTAATTTCTCCCGTTTTTCCGTGACCGTTGGGGGAGTAGAATTACCTCGATAAATGGGGAAATAGATTAAAAAACCCGGTTGTTTTTTGGCATCAATTTCTTGTCGGAGTTTGACTCGACCCGACGCCACCGGAATTCCCCCATCCCGGGCGTGTTCCATGGCGCGACGGCGCACGGGTTCGGTAAACATATCAAACCCAATGGCGGCTTGATTGCGTGCATCTAGGGGTTCTAGGTAGATGATGGCATGATATTCGGATCGAGGGTAATCGGGATTGATAGCGAAGTTAGGGATACCCTCAGCTTTCATCCGAGCTATTAATTGATCTTTTTCGGAGGGTTGAACCCGAATTGTAAACCCAATCCCTTGAATCCCTGGATATTCCCTCCGCAGTTTTAATTGTTCCATGTAGGTGCGGAATTCCTCTCGATCCACGGTATCATNGCTGGCAAATAACCCACTTCCGGCACGGAGTAAGGCAATATAGGTTTTAACCCGATCTCGAATTAGGTTTTCCGTCTGTTGGGCGGAGGCATTAAACTGTAACCGATCCTGGTTACGGGCTGTTGATTCTACATAATAAGTGGCGATCGCCGTCAGGATTAAAGTCCCCAACAGCACTAAGTAGGGAACAATCTGCCGATTCTGAGAGAGAAACTTATACAGCCATTTGCGCTTCATAGAGCTATCAGGGAAAGTCTGGGGATTAGAACTGCGGGTTAACCCTTAATCTTTGTGTTGTTTGGGGTAAGTTTTATTGTTTGGGGTAAGTTTTAATTGAGATTTTCTGTATATTATATCACGAAAAATTGAAATAACAAATAAATTAAATATAGAAACCGGGTTTCTAATTTGATCTCTGGGCAAAAATCAGAGATCTTATTCAGAATATCCAGTTTCTATCCCCAGATTTTACCGATTAGAAATCGCATAATGGACTAAAGCCGCCATGCGTTTTCTGAGGGTTTCTAACCCCAAGGCTTTAGAAGCGGAAATATAAACCGCTTGAGGATATTTTTCCTGCGCTGATCGTAAATTTTCCCCATCAGTTTGATCGATTTTATTAAACACTAATAATCCCGGGCCAGGAGTCACAGGCATTTCTCTTAAAATCTGCATTACCGACTCAATTTGACTTTCCCAGGCGGAATGGGATAAATCCACTAAATGAATTAAGGCATCCGCGTCCGTCACCTCTTCTAAAGTAGCTCTAAACGCATTAACCAAAGGAGGCGGAAGTTCATGTATAAATCCGACTGTATCCGTGATAACAATTGTTAAAGGCTCCTCCGTTATCATATCAGGAATCTCTAAACGGCGAGTCGTGGGATCAAGGGTAGCAAAGAGTTGGTCAGCCGTATAGACTTCCGACTGGGTTAAAACGTTCAATAAAGTTGACTTTCCAGCATTGGTATAGCCCACTAAGGCCAAGGTCGGAACCTCTTGAGCTTGACGATTTTGGCGCAGACGAGAACGATGGGCTTGTAGTTGATTCACTTCCTGTTGTAGCCGGGAGATTCGACGCTGGATGGCCCGCCGTTCCGTTTCCAGTTTGGTTTCTCCTGGCCCTCTGGTTCCAATTCCGCCCCCTAAGCGAGACATAGCCAGACCTCGACCAGTTAACCGGGGTAAACTATATTCCAGTTGGGCCAGTTCTACCTGTAATTTTCCCGCCCCCGACTGGGCGCGTTGAGCAAAAATATCAAGGATAACTTCGGTTCGGTCTACAACCCTGACCCCGATTTGGGTTTCCAGGTTCCGAACTTGGGCGGGGGATAAGTCACGATCAAATACAATTAAATTAGCTCCGATGGTTTGGGCAACCAAGGCAATTTCTTGGACTTTACCCTCTCCGACAACGGTTTGGGGGTGAGGATGCGATCGCTTTTGGCGTAAAGTTTGTAACACCTGACCTCCGGCGGTATCGACTAAACGCACCAATTCCGTTAACCCATCTTCAAACCGTTGGGGGGATATTTTATCCGTTTTCACCCCCACTAACAGCACTTTATCCTGACTAGAATCGACTTCCCGGGCGACAAATTCCCGTTCAAACTCCGTTTCTAGTTCGTTGACTAAATCGAGAAAATCCTGTTGCGATAGGGCATCCAGACTCATCGGCAACGACAAATAATAGGGAATGGCAGAAAAACCGTTATCAATTTGTTGATTCTTAGTCGTGTCCATTTCCGGGACAAGGTGAGCCATATAAGTGTCTTTAATATAGCCCGTTTCACCCCCTCCTCGTCGCTGAAAACCACCTCCGGTCAGGGTGAGAACTACCAGAATGTCCAAACGTTGAATCGCCATGGCAGTCAAAGCTGCTTCTTTAGGGGGTTCCGGGCTAGTTTGGGTGGTAATACAACGAATTCCACTCAGGCGTCCATTCCCATACCGGGGGAGTTCTAAGGGGGGAATTTGAGTTTGGCGAGGAGTTCCGACTCCCACCCGCATCACCTGTCCCCGACGGTTAATATAGGCGCACAGAGGCTGATCAATTTCCGTACTAATTGCCGCCAGTCGCTGGGCAAATTCCACGGTTGTAATTAAATCGCCTGGTAGTCTTTGATGATACAGGCTTTGCAACCGTTTAAGCTGACTGGCTTTTAGACCTTGTAGTTGACCATAAATCGTTTCGATAGGCAGGTTTTACCAGTTTCCTGGCCCTCCATAAACAATAGGGGTTGATTTCAAATATGATAGCTTGAATTTTGATCGGAGTGTGGGCTGTGGGCTGTGCAAACCGGACTCNTAACTTCATATTTTCTTGAGGACTATTAGATGTCGAATCTGATAGAATCCTTTTATATTTAGGGCTAAATTGATTAAATTTGTGATTAATCTTTAATCAAATGACAGGCTACNGAATGGTTTGAACCCATATCTTTTAATGGCGGTTCCTCCAGCCAACATTGTTCCATAACAGAGGGACAACGACTAGAAAATCGACATCCCATGGGCGGGTTTAGGAGACTAGGAATTTCTCCAGTTAATAAAATTCGTTGTCGTTTGGCTTCTAATTCTGGGTCAGGAATGGGGACGGCGGATAATAGGGCTTGGGTATAGGGATGGAGAGGATTTTCATACAAAGAAATTCTATCTGCAAGTTCAACAATTTTGCCCAAATACATCACTGCAACTCGGTCAGAAATATGACGAACTATGCTTAAATCATGGGCAATAAAAAGATAGGTTAAACCTAAATCTTGCTGTAGGTTTTGGATTAAATTAATCACTTGGGCTTGAATCGAAACATCCAAGGAGGCAATCGGTTCATCGCAAATAATGACATCAGGATTCATCGCTAATGCTCTTGCAATCCCTATTCTTTGTTGTTGTCCCCCTGAAAATTCATGGGGATAACGATTAATTGCATTATTATTTAATCCGACTAATTCCAATAATTCTTTGACGCGATTTTGAGCTATTTTAGTAGTAGCTAA
>B570J29627_1000072_pt1 | contig 11355 bp, 8 predicted proteins | sample LakMenEpi13Sep09_FD_29627 | JGI IMG/M metagenome (IMG submission 29627)
CTCAAATACTGTTACGATTGGTGATTCAAATATGTTTCAGTCCCGCGAACGGGATTCTATTAGTTGAAAGGCGATACTTGATCTACAACTCCAGTGAGCCAATCGTGTTTCAGTCCCGCGAACGGGATTCTATTAGTTGAAAGAAATTAAATATGCCATTAATCGCGCAGATTAAAAGGTTTCAGTCCCGCGAACGGGATTCTATTAGTTGAAAGTTCTAGCGCACAAGCCCCGGAAGACATTAAGAAAGCTGTGTTTCAGTCCCGCGAACGGGATTCTATTAGTTGAAAGTTCCAAGACTCAAGTTAAAGCTAAATCCAATGCAATGTTTCAGTCCCGCGAACGGGATTCTATTAGTTGAAAGCAAAACGCAACCAATGAAAATGTTTTCGGTTATAAGTTTCAGTCCCGCGAACGGGATTCTATTAGTTGAAAGTGGAAACCAGAGATTGAGTATTTTGTTAATTCAATGTTTCAGTCCCGCGAACGGGATTCTATTAGTTGAAAGACTGATTGTTGACGGTGAAAAAAGTTATATTCCAATGTTTCAGTCCCGCGAACGGGATTCTATTAGTTGAAAGCAGATGGTGATGGTGATATCATGACCATTATTCCGATGTTTCAGTCCCGCGAACGGGATTCTATTAGTTGAAAGCAAACTGCATTAAGTCTCCTAGAGACTTGCAATATGTTTCAGTCCCGCGAACGGGATTCTATTAGTTGAAAGTGGTGAGTAAAAATAGCAGGCTTACTATGAGAAGTCTTGTTTCAGTCCCGCGAACGGGATTCTATTAGTTGAAAGACTTTAGGTTTACTCTTGAGTATATAATGATTTTAGTGTTTCAGTCCCGCGAACGGGATTCTATTAGTTGAAAGACTGCCGCCTGAAACCCAGACAGACNNGGCATTCTGAAGCCACTTTTCGGGAACCTCATTTTTTGCCTCATTTCAGCCTTTGTTATTGCAATAAATTAGCAATAAATAACCGAACTCAAAAGTAAAAACTATTGAATTTTCAAGGTTCTAGCATTTTTCGGGAATCCCCCCAGGTTTTGGCTCCCGCTTTGATTCCCGAAATTTATAGTAAACCAAAGGCAATCCCTTGTCAATAGCGATTTTCTCATAACAATGGCATTATCTTGACGGGGTTGTTCAGAACCATAAGTAATCGTTCGCTTCAGAGATCCAAGAAACCGGGTTTCTACACAAATCTTCACCTAAAAGAAATCCGATTTCTTAATTACTGATTGATTTTTGTCTGACCCATTCCCATCGAAGTTTTACGTCCTACCCCAGCAAAACCAGCGAAATGAGATAAAGTTGTGGCAATTTGAGCTTGTTGAGGATCTAGAAATTGATAACGTATCCATCCTTTAGCCCCAATTTCGGGGTCAGATTTCATTTTCAAAGCCACCGTTTTTAAGTCATACGCACAAATAAATCCTTGCCATTCCACCGTAGGTAATCGATAAGCTTCGGGTGCTAAACTATTCCAACGGCGCAGCAGATTAGAAAACACTAATTCCGGTAATGGAAAGGGTTGAACTCTTTCTCCTTGTTTAAAGCTAGTAGGCGATAAAAATTCCAATTCAATGATATTTTTAGCAGGGACTTGCATTAAACTTTCATAACTAACAGAATGTTTAATATCAATCCATTTTCCTAAACGGCAAGGAATTTTTGTTAAGGTAATATCATTGCCAATATCTCGACTCATCCCCAATAATAGAGGGGCAAATAATTGCCGTTGCAATATCCCAATTCTGATATAAATTTGGTTTCGAGAGGGACTGGGTTTCGTTGCTAAAGTCAGGGGGAGAGGATCTTGAAAATGCAGTTTTTCTGCTAAATCAGGACTGGTATTCGTTAACCATTGAAAGCATTGAGCATGAATCGCCCGTCCTAAAGTATAGGGTAAAATTTCTGAGGCAAAAACAGCAATTTCTAAAACGTGTAAGTCATGATTATCAATCTCGACTCCCGTTAATTCAAACGATTTTCCCTGCCATTCCAGCACTGTCCCTAAACTAATTTGTTGGAAAATCTGCTGTAAAAGCTCAGGATATTTTCTACAATCAGGTAAAGCCGCTAAAACTTTATGAACACCATTATGTTTTGCTAAAGGTATCCAAGTCGGAGAAAACTCTAAATCAGATAACCAAGTGGTTAATGGTGTCGTATTGGTTTTGTTACTGGGTCGTAACACAATATTCAATCCGGCAATGGTAGAATTAATTTCGTCGGTAAATGTCATATTTAGCACTACTGGCAATTAGTTGTAAGGGTAATAGTCCAGGGGAAATTACTCGGTCTTTGTCTAATTGAGCTTTATCATTAGAGTAGGGATTGATTTTGTTAAAGGTTGTTTTAGATCCTAAGTCATCCATTGGCTGTATTACAAAACTTTGTTCAGGACGGGGTTGAAATTGAGGGATAACTGTTTCTTGGGTTTCTTCCGGTAAATATTGAAAAAAACACCCTCGTTTGCCAAAATAGTTAATTTGAGCTAATAATTTCTTTAGTTCTAAACAGCGAGAAGTGGGGCCACAACAAATCTGTAACTTCCCTTCTAAATATAACCATTCCCGAAAAACAAAACCATCTTGCATGGGTACAGTGGGTCTAGTTTTATCGGCTTTATCGGCAGTTTGGTCATAATACCGCAGTTTATAACCATTGCGATTAACCACTAAACGTTCTGGCGGTTGGATAAAGATTTGTAAGTCTCGAATCCAACTAAATTCCCCTTTAATCCAACGGTCAAAATTCGTTAAATTTGTCTTACCTTCCCCTTCTAATAACACTTTCAACAGCGCCATTTTAATCGCGTAGGGAGTTGGAACTAAATAAGAGGCAAAAATAGCCCCAGCATTCACGTTCGCAGACCCACGACCAACGGAGTAGGGAATATTGAGAAAGCTACTCAACATCTGGTCAATGGTACAGAAGATAATATCTCCTTCAAAACGAGGGTCTTCTGGGTTTTCTCCGGTTTGCAAGGTAACGGTTAAAGGTCGAGATAAGGGATAATGGGTTGACCAATTGTTAATTAGGGTTTCTGTGCGTTGGCGTAAACTGTTAGCTAGGGTTCTTAAGGGAACAACGTAGATGAGTTTATTGGGAAAATCGAGTTTTAGGGGTTTGGCGAAGAGAAAAGGGGCGATCGCCGTTTCTGTTTTTCCTGACCCGGTAGGAGCGCGTAGAAGTACGTCCTGACGATTGAGGAGATGGGCGATCGTTTGCTGTTGGAATTGACGGGGGGAAAGTTGGTGAGGGTCTGGAAGTAGTCTTTAAGGTTCATGGGAGTGGGTGCGATCGCATTTCAAGACTTTGGTTTGGGTGGTCTAGCTGCTCGTTGTGTGGCTAAGTTAACTTTGTTTTCAGGTTCTTGTTTAGGGTGATCGCTTTTTTTTTGAGGTTTTGGTTTTGATGCTGTTTTTGAAGATGGAGTGCTATTCGTAGGAAAGCGACGCTTATCCTCAATTTTCCTGATATCTAAGGGTGTAGGTAGCACTTTTCTATCCTTAAATGTCTCAAGTTCCATATAAGCTGCTTCTTTAAGGGGATCGCATTGCAACATTGCTAAGAGCATCTCTATTCGTGGTATTTGTCTCAGATGCTCAAGCTGTTGTCTGTTTTGGTTATCTGGATAGTCATTTTCACTAATACGATCAAGGACATACTTTTCAAATTCACTGATACAGTTTATTTCTGCTTGAGTGACTTCATCTTGTTCTTTTTCATCTTGTGACCATCCATTACTATCAAATAATTGACTGTAGCGTGCGGTGCGATCGCTCAGATGAAAATTATAATTAATCTTAACTGCACCCATTCCCAATGGTTTACCCATCCCCAAAGAAAAACAGTATTTTTCATCTGTTTTACCAGTTTCCAGTTGTTGCGATTTATCGCTACTGAGACTAAGTATCCACAGCAGCGCACCTAATTCAACATCACTCAAATTTTCAAAATGAATTTCAAATTTGAAAGTCACTCCTTTATTAATTGGTGTTATTTTCGTGATTTGAGATTGTATTTTTGGATCATCAGGATTAGGATGTGTAAAACTGGGATTGCTTCCCTTATGCCAATACAGCTTATGACCGCGAATTACAGTTTCTTCAAGAGGTTTACTAGCATAGTGTTTAAGCTCTGATTTATCTGCTTTTGGTTGAACTAGATAGTGTGGAAAGTCGCTTGGTTTTGGTTCAGATAATATTTGAGGAGTTACAGGAGTTTTGCTGTACCAGATACCATATTGATTATTTTGATATAAAGCATCTGTTACAAAAATTCGACCTGCTCTTTGTTTATCAAAAATTTTAGGCAATTTTTTCTCTTTAGATTCTTGCTTTACCCAACCAAAGATTGCATCAGTCATATCGATTAAAGGAATAGCTACAAATAAAATACCCACTAATAAATTAATATTTAAAAGCATTAGTGAAAACCCCATTGGAGCATTGTTCCAATTAATAATATAAGGATTATTTACTGCTGTAGGAATAAAATCTAATACAGTAGTAGCATGACCATTACCTTCTGGAGAATACGGTATACGAAAATTAGGACTTTGACCAAAAAACCCAACTGTTTTGCTATGACCATCGTGATAGTAAAACACTGGATGACCTTCTTTTAATACTCCCCAGTCTTTATCAAACGGTAATGCTTTCTGAAACTCAGTCAAAGCATTACGGTAATGTTCAATCGCTGTATCATCTATGGGTAATGGAGTGGCTTTGTGATCTTGAGGAAAAACTATGCAGTGATTACAGCGAGGTGAATTGCCATCATCTGTCTGTTTCATATTTCCACTGGTAACAAGTTTACTACTTGAATCACTATCTGTGAACTCGATATTTGATGCAAACCAAGGTTCAGCAACAATTTTACCCTTTCTTTTAATTTGCCTTTGAGCCAAAAACTGGGAATCATAATTAGCATTCAAATACTGAGGTTTATAGTCACGATCATTTAAGTATTTAAAATCGGGAAAATTAGCAAGATCACTTTCTTCAACCCAAGCAAAAGTTACACCTTTATCTTCAATAGTAGGTTGAATTAGCCATGTTTCACCATTTTTTATTAGATAACCAGCTTTAAGAATTTCAGGTTTAACATATTGTTTATACTTTTGACCCCAAGATTCCTTGTTAGAATTTGAACCCACCGCCCGAAAAAATAACCGTTGATGTCCAGAAACTCTATCAATCTTACTAAAACTAACAATTTCAACTAAAGTTCGCAACATTCCCCGAATGCTACTACCAGGAATGACTGGTTGATTAGTTGCAGGATTAATAAAAAAATTTGCTCTCAGTTTTTGAATCTTATCATACAAATCCTTATCATACAAATCTTTAAATGGAGTTTCTCCGTATTCAGCAAAATCTTCTGGACTCCAACCACAACGAGTATACAGAGGAGATTCTGTGGTTAAAATACATTCAATTCTTCCGGTATGTCGATTTAGATGATAGCGATCGCCAGTTAGTAATTCTTGCGCTTCAACTACTTTTTCAGGTAATTCTACAAAGTTGTAAGGTGCTCTGGCTATACGATCTGTTTGTGAAATTTCTTTAATGTGTTTCGGATTCATAATTTAATCTCCTTAAATGTGGTTAGATTTACAAGACGACTGAGATAAATACGAGCTAAACCTGTTTCTTCATCACAATCAATGTAATGGCGTACACTTAAACGTAATGGACGGTCTAATATTCTGTTACTATCGAAATTGATAGAACTTTTAGGCAAAGGTACACCATGTCTCAATCCTTGTTGACCGTCTGAAACTAAAGAAAAATTATTTTCTGTTTTTTCTACTTGCGTACCCCAAAGTATTTGAGATTCAGGAATATATTCTGTCTGAGCATCATCTTTTATTAAACGTGCTTTTGGGTATTGATCGACTTTCCAAAGCATCACTTCTGCATCTCTACCGAAAGCGCGGCATTGTTGGAGAGTTTCATAACGCAAATTAGTTAGTTCAGGAAATACATCACCTGATGTGACTAAATTATAGTTTTCTCCTCTAAATTCTCCCCAAATTACGCCATCATCAGCGTGAGCTAACAGGTATTTTAGCTGATACTGTTTAGCTTGTTCCTGTAACCACTCATGCAGAGTGCGATCGCCATCTACAATTGCCTTAAAATCATTAATATGTTGACAATAGGGTTTATTCATGTTGTTTAACTTCCTGTTTAGGATAATAGACTAAAGCTCGAACAAATGTTTCTAATTTTTGAGGATCACTAGGTTGAACAGGTTGATCTTTACCCGATTGAAAAATTGTCCATGATTGCTGATTCTGAGATTGATGGAGAGTTAAAGTTGCTTGTCTTCCTTCTAACCTTCCTCGTCCGATACTGCTTGTACCGCCCACAGGTAAATCTTCCGTCCATAAGTCTTTCAGTAATAGTAAAAGGAGTCCAATTTCATAATCTTCAGGTTGACGCAATTCTATTTTTAACTTGAGGTTTTCATTACCCTTGCCAAAAATAGGTTGTTCCTGAAATAAAGCACCATGATATGCACCTCCTGTAAAGCGATCAATCGCAATCCTAGTTTGTACTAAGTCAATCGTATCTTTGATAACACTTTCATGGACAATTAGACGACTTGCTTTAGCTTCCTTAGTTTTGTCCACACTAAAATCTGGCCCAAATATTTCGTCTATAATGGTTGTGGGTTTTTCCAAAGTATTAACAATTCGTTCGGCTCGATGGCGTAATACTCCTGCTAAACTCGTACCAGATAAAACAGGTTTTGGATCTGTTTCCCCAGGTCGATGAGATTTCAGATGTACGACATCCGGTGCGCGTCCAGTTTTAGCTTGACCTGAACGAATTAGTAAGGGACTAGCTAGTTTAAAGGTAGCTTGGATGGTGAAGTGATCGCGCTGATCTTCCCAGTCTTCTGTTACCTGAAGGCCGGCTTGAGTTAGTCCCTCTTTAATTGATGTGTATACGTTAAAGATAGGTATAAAACCTGTACGCCAATGCTCAAAATTTAGCCATAAAATTCTGTCATTTGCATCTTCCAGATTAAAGTTCCAAACCTGCCATTCTTTGACATGACAGCAACCAAAACCTCGACGTTTTTTCATGCCAAGGTTGATTTCTCCACTTTTTGTATCATTTTTAGGTTCTAAGCCAGAAAGTGCGATCGCTAATCCATTGCTTAACTCAGTTTCATTACTATCTTTCTCAATCAACAATTCAAAACACAAATGAAACTCAGTTCCCGCTTGCAGTAACTCTAAGTCATATTTAGCTTTATCAGCAGCAGTCCGAGTGATACTATTGATTTTCACTCCATCTCTGAGTTCAGATTGAATAGGTTTAGTGCTGATAGAATCATTAATAATTAGAGAACTTTGTGTGTCTTGTTCTCTTAATTTTATTTTTTCCTTTTCAGGTTTATTCTGTTCATTCTTATAAGAAAACAAATCACCAAACAGTTTTGTTGCTATTTCATCGCGTAGGTCGCTTTCTCCATATCCTTTCTTTCGTTCGCGTAAATAGTTCCGTAAAGCACCAGCAATTGATGAACCCGTCAGTAAAGCATATTTGTCATCAAGGCTATCTCGCAGCAATGGTAAATCGGTGGGACTATCTGCATCTCCAGTACCTAAACAAGTGGGAGTATCAAGCACTAATGTACCGCATACAATAATGCGTTTAGTAATTAGTCGATGGTCTTTTCTATAAAGTTCAGTCATTGTTTTTATCCTTCATCATTTTTTTAGTAACTGCAATAATTAAACGGAGGGTGTATTCTAGTGATAACTGGTTATCCAGAGTTTTAGATTGAGTAGCAATAGTAACTCCTAGCTTATTTCCAACTATATGTTTTGACCCCCAGGATAAAATGAAACTTTCAGGATTGTTTAACCAATCTCTAATTTGTTCATCTAATTTTTTACCGTTACTCATCTCAGTTTGTCTAAACTGAGTGCGAGCAGATTTAGTCAAATTATCTGAATTTTCCTCTCTACCCAGTAATTCGTAAAGTGGATCTGGCTTACCTTCATTTAACGCTTTTTTGGTTACAATCATCAACCGTGAAAGTTGACTATTTTTGATTTTACTAGAATCTTTTGGTGTACTAGCTTCTAACCTTCCTAGTAGTAACTCATCTAGTTTTTGCCTCAGTAGTCTTTCTGCCATTCTTTCAGCAATTTTCTCTGATTCTGAACTTAAAGATTTTTCTTCTTCTTGATTACTGGCTGTCGAGTCTACAGATTTACTAGCAGAAAAAATGCTTTCTTCCGTTAACCAGTTCAAGACTATACGACCAAAACCATCTACTCGCCTTTCACCTATTCCTTGTGCTTCTAAAATTATTACTTTTTCATTAAAACTCTCTTGCTGTGATTCCTCGTTAAATTTCAGAATTTTAAATACAAAAACGCTCCCTGCTAGGATTGCTGAAACTTGAGGTAAAGGCAAACCCCATTTACGGTTAAATCCGCCTACGATTGTACTGCTTGCATAAGTATCTATATGCGTTAATTCTACTCCTAAAGCTTTAGATATTACCTTAACAAATTCCATCGGATCGGTTGTATTTTGACCAAAATCATCCCGTAAAATTGTATCACTCAGCAGGGTAACAGTTAAATTGTTCTCGCGTTCTTTCCTGGCTTCCCAATATTGATTAACCTCATTCCAGTTATTATCATCTGGTAATAATTCAATCGTTACATGACCGTAACCTGCACTTTGAGAACCACCTAGCCAAATGTTAATTTTTCCTGTTTCTTTTTTTATTTCTTTTTCTGGTTGCAATAAAGATTTAATGACTTCAGCGTCTTGGTCAGAGTTACATAAAACTACAGCCTGAAAAGTTTGTCCTGCATCAATAGCATCATAGCGAAATACTGCGCCATTACCATCAGTCCCTTTACCACGTCTGCGATCGCGCTGATTATGAATGTTAATTCTACGCTTAACCTTATAGAGTTGTATATCCCTGTATTCAACTCTACAAAAAATATCCTCTCCTAGCGATTTTGGTTGGAAATCGTGAATATTAGGTTGATCTTGACTCAAATCATATACATCTTGCTCTTCACCATCAGAAAATTCTATCCCTTTATTTTTATACACAGAACGTGGAACAGGCAAACAGCGTTTCTTGTCATCACTATCAAAATTACTCGCTATATAAGGATAAGCATTCAAATAGCGAGTTGTACTGTCAAAAAATAATCGCGTTACGTCGGTGTTATCTAAAATGTTGGCTTCTGAGATTGTATGTTCTCTTAAATACCGACTAATCAACATTCCTCGAATCATGCTGCCAGGAATGTAAGAATGAGAGACATCACTATTTGGATCACCTTGTAATGATGTAGCAAGAATTGGTTGCTGTGTATGGAGCAAAAAAGTAACGGCTTTCATTTAACCCCCTCAAAATAGTTAATAAAATTTTTAGTAATCTCCTCATTAATATTCTTGGCTTTGTCTGTGTAATGCAAGGTGCATTTTACATGACCTCTGCCTCGGTTGCGCCCGCTTCCTATGCGCCGAAGTGCCAACGTACCGACTCCTAAAAGTGCCAGCATTTCTGGTGTAGGATTTTCATCAAAGAATAAAGACGCCTCAAAACTGGGTGCTGCATCAACAGGATCGCGTATGATCACTCGAAATGACCGCAAGCTATGTTCAGTTGGTGCGCCGTCTTCAGGATTGATCGCAGTTTGTTGACGGATAGTTGTCAAGGAAGCAAGGACATCCTCACGAGTTGGAAATTCATCTTCTTGTTGTTGATATGCCACAGCATTGCGTAAATCTTGAGGTAAATAAGCATCACCAACGTGCATTTTTGCCATTGTTTCATCGGTGCTACCAGGTTCGCCAAATAAAGTATTTCTAACTTTCAGCCATTCTTGACGCTGAGTTTGTGGAAGTAAAAGAACAAAGTTATCGCATTCCTCACTGAGTAAACCTTTGAGGGTGCGTCCTCTTAAATAGGGGAAACCATAGCGATCATGTTCCACTTCTGAGTCAATTAAACCTGCAACTCCATCCCCTCGTCCAAAAGTTGTATCGCTTAAGAGTTTAATTTTGATTGCGTACATAATTTATTCTCCTAATGGGATGTAAAATTCCATTGCTTCGATCGCATCGAAGTAGTAACAAAATTTATCCAACCATCCCTGCCTTTTAAGTAAAGAATTAGCTTTATTAGAAAATTCTGGTAATTCCTGAATCCCATAAGCATTAAGAAACTGCTCTGTTGCTTTTTCACCTTCTCTTAACACTTCTCGCAAAGCAATGACTTTATTATGCTTATCTTTCCAGGGTTCTTGCTCATTAAAGGCTTTAACAACTTCTGCAAAATCAGTCCAACTCATCCACCAGTCATTGCCTTCTAATTCATGCAATCGCATCGGTCGTATAGTTAGTTTACCACCTTGATACTCGCCTTCTCGAATCTCCCCAATTGAACCGATTAAACCACTAGCAGCAATATGCCAATCAAGAGCCGAAAATATTGGTTTCCTTTCTGAATAATTTTGAGTTTGTTCCCTAACCAAATTTTTGGCATTTGCACATAATGCTTCACAAAATTCGTAAGCTCTGGAGAAAGGATAGTGAGTTTTAACAATAGCTATCCCTGCACAAACTGTAGCTTTTGTAGCTTTACCTTTTCCATCAGGTAAATCTTGAGTGTGTTTCTCAAATTCTTTCATAAACTTAACTGCTAGAGGTAAGCCTATCCGACCATCACAGACAAATGTAATATCATCACCTCCATAAACAATAGGACGAAATGGTAAAAAATTTTCCTTTGGCGTAAACTTTCCTGTTTCAATTGCATCGATAACTAACTTGCCAACTTCTGTTATTGCTTTACTAGCAGCTTGATTCACAGCCCAAGATAGTTTACGCATCGCCATAATACATTTTTCATTCTTTTCTGCTATTGAATGACCGCGATCGCACTCCTCTTTTATATAATTTTCAAATCGCTTGCCCATTCTATTCCCATCAGCATGAATGATAGCAATATAGCTACTTTCCTGTTCAGTCCGACCCATATCATCAACATCACGAGCTACTTTGTACTTACTCGGTTTGTCTCCAAACAGCATTTCTTTTAATTCCGTATTAGCCTCATCTGCTGCTATGAGTTTGGCAATAATCTCTCTTGAAGCAAGATATCCCTCCCCTTTAATTCCATATTTCCCATCAGTGTCCTCTACTGCTACTAACCCCGTTGATCTACAGTTAGCTGTTACACTCAAACTTAGTAAAGGAACAGAGGGTCTAGGTTGCCTCTTTTGAGCATCTAGCTGGCATTTTATTAGGTGATTTTCCATTATATCTTGTAATA
>B570J29627_1000081_pt1 | contig 10864 bp, 7 predicted proteins | sample LakMenEpi13Sep09_FD_29627 | JGI IMG/M metagenome (IMG submission 29627)
CGATTTCAATCGCTGGGTGAAAAATTATGGGTGAAAAATTCATTTGTACTATTTAACTAATTCTCTAAAATAATATTAACCTCAAATTACCATTTTTCCCATGAAAACATTATTAATTTATCCCCAATTCCCGTCTACATTTTGGTCGTATGAAAAAATCCTAGAATTAGTTGATCGCAAAGTATTGTTACCGCCCCTGGGATTAATTACGGTAGCGGCAATTTTGCCTCAAACTTGGCAATTCAAACTGGTTGATCGTAATATTACTGCTGTAACTGAAGCCGAATGGGAATGGGCAGAATTAGTCATNCTTTCGGGAATGATTGTGCAGAAATCCGATTTTATTGCTCAAATTCAAGAAGCCAAAAAACGCGGAAAATTAGTCGCTGTTGGTGGCCCCTATCCCACTTCTGTCCCCCATGAAATTGAAAATTCTGGGGCAGATTTTCTGATTTTAGATGAAGGGGAAATTACCCTACCCATGTTTATAGAAGCTCTGGAAAAAGGTGAAACTTCCGGGGTATTTCGCACAGAAGAAAAACCCAGTGTCACCTCAACTCCTATTCCCCGTTACGATTTATTAGAATTAGATGCCTATGATTCTATGTCGGTACAATTCTCCCGTGGATGTCCGTTTCAATGTGAATTTTGTGACATTATTGTGCTTTATGGTCGCAAACCCCGCACTAAAACTCCAGAACAATTATTAAAGGAATTAGATTATCTTTATGAACTGGGATGGCGACGATCAATATTCATGGTGGATGATAATTTTATCGGCAATAAACGGAATGTGAAATTACTGTTAAAAGCTCTAAAAATCTGGCAAGCGGAACATCAATATCCTTTCCGATTTAATACAGAAGCCTCCATAGATTTAGCCGATGATGGTGAATTAATGGAATCGATGGTGGAATGTAACTTTGATGCGGTTTTTTTGGGAATTGAAACCCCAGATACCAGTAGTTTAGAAATGACCAAAAAATATCAAAATAACCGCAGTCCGTTATTAGAAGCCGTTGATAAAATTATCCGCACTGGCTTACGTCCAATGGCGGGATTTATTCTAGGATTTGATGGGGAAAAACCCGGGGCGGGATATCGAATTATTGAATTTGTCGAAAAATCTGCGATTCCCACGGCTTTATTTAGTATGTTACAAGCCTTACCCAATACGGCGTTATGGCATCGTTTAGAGAAGGAAGGACGGTTAATTAATCCTAAAAAGTTTGATATTAACCAAACCACATTAATTAACTTTGTTCCTACCCGTCCCGTTGAAGAAATTGCCCAAGAATATATTGAAACCTTCTGGCAATTATATGATCCCGAACGTTATTTAGAACGCACCTATCGCTGTTTCTTGAAGTTGGGTGCTCCCAAATGTAATCCCCCAGGTAAATTCCCCAGTTGGATTGATTTAAAAGCCTTAACAACTGTAATTTGGCGACAGGGAATTAAACGCCAAACTCGCTGGAAATTCTGGGGATATTTGTTTAGTATTATCAAACATAATCCCGCCGTCTGCGGGCAGTATTTAACCCTATGCGCCCATAACGAACATTTTTTAGAATATCGCCAAATTGTTAAAACTGAAATTGAACAACAGTTGGCAGAATATCAAGCCCAAAAAGCCCAACTTCCCACCAAAATTCCCGCATAATTCAATCATTAACCCGTAGGGTGCGGCTATTAACGCCCTGTAGAGACGTTCCATGCAACATCTCTACAGGGGAGATTTCAGCTTAATTTCACACTAATGCTTACCCATCCCCTGGTTATTGATAAATTTATTTTAAAGACATNGAATAATAAATGATATTTATACAAAAATATTATTTTTTATAATTTCTTAATAATTCATTTAAGATTTTATTAATTTTTCTGAATTTGCTAGATATGACACCAAAATTGATCAATTTTATGGTAAGTTTCAACTGAAACTCATCAGGATTAAAACTGATAGTTAAATTCAAGTGCATTCTCAAGAGGTTTAATGATGCCACTGACTAAGAAATGTCTTGCCGAGTTCATGGGAACATTTTGGCTAGTTTTTGGAGGGTGTGGATCTGCTGTTTTTGCCGCCGCATTTCCCGATGGAACTACTAACCCCCTTGGGATTGGATTTGCCGGGGTTGCATTAGCTTTTGGTTTAACCGTTTTAACCATGGCCTATGCCATTGGTCATGTTTCCGGTTGCCATCTCAATCCGGCGGTTTCCTTTGGATTATGGGCGGGTAAACGCTTCTCTGGAGGCAAAGATTTAGCCCTTTATATTGGATCTCAAGTTGCCGGGGCAATTGTAGCATCCTTAGTGCTTTATTTAATTGTCAGTGGGAAAGCCGGATTTGATGCAGTGGCTTTTAAAGGTGGTTCTAACCCCTTTGCCACCAATGGATATGGCGAACATTCTCCCGGCGGTTACAATCTCGTTTCCGCTCTGCTGGGTGAATTTGTGTTGACATTTATGTTCTTGATGGTGATTATGGGATCAACCGATAGTCGCGCACCTCAAGGATTTGCCCCGATTGCTATTGGTTTGGGATTAACCTTAATTCACCTAATCGGAATTCCAGTCACCAATGTATCTGTAAATCCAGCCCGTAGCACTGGCCCAGCATTATTTGTTGGCGGTTGGGCAATTCAGCAATTATGGTTGTTTTGGTTCGCCCCTATTTTGGGAGGAATTGCCGCCGGGTTCACCTATAATTCCTTATTTGGTGAATCCCCATCTGATCCGAATTCTTAATCAATCAAAACTCTAAATTAGTCCTCGTTTTGTGTTTAATACTTTCTTCTGTAAGTAGGTGGTCAAAAAGCCCGTTGTTGCGCTTGCTGCGCACCGCTTAATTGCGCAGCAAGCGCAACAACAAGTTTAATTGTATATGCGTTTATTTTTGACCACCTACTGACTCGAAACAGAGGGAGAAAATTAATCAAGGATCAATATTTAGCCCTTATTCTTCCTCTCCAGATTCAGAGGGTTGAATTGAAACTACCGGAGCAATAGAAGTCAGTTTTAACTCAGGATGATCGGCTTCAGCTTGACGACAATTCCATTCATTTTTAAATAGTAAAACCGGACGATCCCAACTATCTTTAACCACCGCAGCGTTAAAAATTCGTCCAACTTTATTTAAAACTTCCCAACCTCCTGTTACCCAACGAGCCACACTATAGGGTAGAGGTTCTAATAGAGTTTCGGCCCCATATTCATTTTGTAATCTAAACTGAACTACCTCAAATTGAAGTTGACCGACCGCCGCCAAAATCGGATCACGTTTAGCTTCATCAATGGAAAACATAATTTGTACCGCTCCTTCTTCTCGCAATTCCAAAACTCCTTTATGGAACTGTTTAAACTTAGAAGGATTAGGATTTTTTAAATAGGCAAATAACTCCGGGGTAAAACAGGGAATCCCTTCATATTCTAATTTTTTGCCCATATAAATTGTATCCCCAATGGCAAAAACCCCAGGATTATTTAATCCAATTACATCCCCAGGATAGGCAGTTTCAATTGATTGTCTTTCCTGAGCAAATAATTTTTGAGGACGGGAAAGACGGACAACTTTTCCCGTGCGGGCATGATTTACCGTCATATCTTTTTCAAATTTTCCTGTACAAACTCGCACAAAAGCCACCCGATCTCGGTGTTTGGCATCCATATTAGCTTGTAGTTTAAATACAAAGCCCGTAAACTCAGGATATTCGGGTTCCATATCCCCCAAGGTACTCAGATGGGAACCGGGTTTTAAAGCATAATCTAAGAAGGAATCTAAGAATAATTGAACCCCAAAATTAGTCATGGCACTGCCGAAGAAAACCGGGGTCATTTTTCCAGCATGAACTAAATCCAGATCAAATTCTGAACCCGCGTGTTCAAGTAGTTCTAATTCTTCTTTTAATTGATGATAAAGATCCGGATCTAATAATTCATTAATTCTAGGATCATCTAAATCAAAAACCCGATCTAAAGCTTCTCGACTGCCGTGGGCGGTACGTTCAAATAAATGAATTTTTTGTTTGCGACGATCAAATACTCCTTGAAAGCGATCACCCGTACCAATTGGCCAATTTATGGGATAGGTTTTTAACCCTAATTCTTTTTCAATTTCATCAAGTAATTCTAAGGGTTCTTGACCCGGACGATCCATTTTATTAATAAAAGTAAAAATAGGCAGACCTCGCAGTTTGCAGACTTCAAAAAGTTTGCGAGTTTGCGGCTCTAAACCCTTGGCGGCATCTTCTAACATCACCGCGTTATCGGCTGCGGCTAAAGTGCGGTAGGTATCTTCACTAAAATCTTGGTGCCCGGGTGTATCTAGCAGATTAATTTGACAGTTGTTATACTCGAACTGCAAAACCGTTGAGGTAATCGAAATTCCCCGTTGTTGTTCCATTGCCATCCAGTCTGAGGTAGCATGACGTTGAGCCTTCCGTACTTTAACAGCACCTGCTTCGTGAATGGCACCTCCGTAGAGGAGTAATTTTTCTGTCAGGGTGGTTTTTCCAGCATCAGGGTGAGAAATAATTGCAAAATTGCGACGTCGCTCAACCTCCGCTTGAATTTCGGTTTGAATTTCGGTTTGAATTTCTGTAGTCATGAGAGCCTAAATCTGGAATTTGTGATCAAACTTATAATCATAGAGGCTAAAGTAGATTTTTGCTCAATATTAACATTAATTAGCTAAATTGTCATCTATCTTTAGCCATAATATTATACTCGATTTCTTTTTCTTCAGTCCATTGCCTATATTTAAACTGATAATTTATTCCCTTAATAGCTAAGGTTGCTAGATAGTTTTCTGCGGTTTCAATAGTTTGCATTGTCCAATTTTTAGCTAATTCCAAATCCTGGGAAATTTTCAAAATTCTGGGGTAGGAATCCAGAGGAGTGAAAATTTCAATATCCTGTAAACCAACTAAACCTTCTCCCGTGGCTTTTAAGTAGGCTTCTTTGCACGTCCAGAGTCGAAAAAATGCAGCATATTGTGCTTCTGAATTAAGGGAATTTAACCACTGATATTCAGAGTCACAAAAAAACCGTTTTGCTAAAGATATAACTTCAATTTCCCGAATATATTCTATATCTATGCCGATATTTTCTTCAAGGGCGATCGCATAAATTGCTTTTCCATGGGCATGAGATAGATTAAAATTTAGGGGTAAGGGAGCTTGATCTAAACTCGGTTTTCCATTAGAACTATACTTAAATTGAATCTGTTTTGCAGACAGGTTTAAATAGTGGCTGAGAATCATTCTTAATGTTCCCCTAGCAATCATAAATGCCTGTTGATCCCGTTCAAACTTAAACCGTCTCGCCCGTTTTAGTTCATCATCAGCCAGAATTTTTTGATAGAATTCTAGGTATTGGGGCGATCGTGTTAGACTGGTTTGCCAAATATGAACCATCTGGGAATATAACTGAAAATCCGATAAAACCATTGTCCTGATTGATCTTGTTAATGGAGTTAGTAATTTCACTTATTTTGTCCGATTTTGGCACAGATCACCCCAAAAATAAATTATCTGAGGCTATAAAGGGTGAATAACTCAGATAATATTAGATAATCAAGGCAAACAACCCACCCTAACCCGATATGATCATTATGGAATCCTCAAAAAATCAGCGAAAAAATCAAGTAAAGCGAACACTTAAAAAAACACCCACTCCGCAATACGTTGATCACTATATTACCTTAGCTAACCTCAGCTATTACTTGCAATTCCAGCAACAGTATTAAGGAAATTTGATAGATGTCATGCTTCAACTACAGACCGATGTTGATCTCCGGTGATATCATACCGAATGGACAAATAAATTAATACTGAACATGGTTAGCTTAACACCGAATCCTAGTTATAGCGTTACAATTCGTCTGGAACTGCCTAACCGCGCCGGAATGTTGGCTAGTGTTTTTCAAGCGATCGCCACCGTCGGAGGAAATTTAGGTCAAATTGACTTAATGGAACAAACTCTGCACAAAACAATTCGAGAAATNAGTGTAGATGCCTCTAGTGAAGANCACGCAGAACAAATTGTCCAAGCGGTAAAAGGTTTAACTGAGTTAAAAGTATTAGCGGTTTATGACCGAACATTTAATCTCCATCGCGCCGGAAAAATCAGTATTCAAAGTAAAATTCCCCTGAAATCTCAATCGGATTTAGCCATGGCTTATACTCCGGGTGTGGGTCGAATTTGTCAAGCGATCGCAGAAGATCCAGAACAAATTTATAAGCTGACAATCAAACAAAATACCGTCGCTATTATTACTGATGGTAGTGCGGTTTTAGGCTTAGGAAATTTGGGGCCAGGTGCAGCTTTACCCGTGATGGAAGGGAAAGCCATGCTCTTTAAAGAATTTGGAGATATTGATGCCTTTCCGATTTGTTTGGATACCCAAGATACAGACAAAATTATCGAAACGGTTAAATATCTTGCCCCAGTTTTCGGNGGAATAAATTTAGAAGATATTGCCGCCCCTCGCTGTTTTGAAATTGAAGCTAAACTGCGGGAATGTTTAGATATTCCGATCTTCCATGATGATCAACATGGCACGGCAATTGTGAGTTTAGCCGCCTTAATTAATTCCTTAAAATTAGTCAAAAAATCACGGGAAGATAGTCACCTGGTTTTAAACGGGGCGGGTGCTGCGGGGGTAGCAATGGCGCGTTTATTCAAAAAAGCCGGAGTGCGTAATATTACCCTCTGTGATTCTAAGGGAATTATTAGCCATAATCGNACCGATATTAACGAACAAAAACGGGAATTTGCCGTTAACTTATCNGGAACTTTAGCGGATGCGATGAAAGATGCTGATGTGTTTATGGGAGTTAGTGCCCCTGGTGTGGTGACACCGGAAATGGTAAGATCTATGGCAAAAGATCCTATTGTTTTTGCCATGGCTAATCCGATTCCTGAAATTCAACCGGAATTAATTCTTAATGATGTCGCAGTCGTGGCAACAGGACGGAGTGATTATCCCAATCAAATTAATAATGTTTTAGCCTTCCCTGGTCTATTCCGAGGAGCCTTAGATTGTGGGGCTAAAAGTTTAACTATTTCNATGTATTTAGAAGCNGCAAATGCGATCGCTTCTTTAGTCTCTCCCACGGATTTAGATCGGGAATATGTTGTGCCTTCAGTGTTTGATAAACGGGTGGCTACGGCGGTTGCTAGTGCCGTTACCCATACCGCCCGTCAAGAAGGTTTAGCCCGCACTTAATCCATCCTTAATAATCGTAGTGAGTCCTTCAGGACTTTCTTAGAGGCGTNNACGCCTCACTACGATTATTTCTATAAAAAATTTATTTTAGAGAAACAACCATGGCTAAAATTCTTGTGATTGAGGATGAAGAATTAATTCGAGATAACATTGTAGAACTACTAGAAACAGAAAACTTTGAAGTTTTTACTGCTGAAAATGGCAAAATCGGTTTACAATTGGCAATTCAGCATCAACCAGATTTAATTTTGTGTGATGTGAGGATGCCGGAAATAGATGGTTATGGGGTGATCACTGCTTTACAAAACAATCCCATCACGGCAACTATTCCCTTCATCTTCTTAACAGCAAACGCCGATGTAGGTGACCTANGAAAAGGAATGCAGCTTGGGGCTGATGATTATTTAACCAAACCTTGCACCCCCACAGAATTACTCAAAGCTATTGTAATTCGTTTGGAAAAACACGCCATTTTAAAAGCCAATTATAATCATAAATTAACATTAGCTGAATCTAAACTTAATCAANTAATTTATCAAGATAGCACCACTAACTTACCCAACCGTTTATCCCTGTTTGAATATTTTCAACAAATGCTAGATAAGTTGTCATTGCTATCTATTGCCGATCAAAATTGGCAACAAAATGGGATGATACCAATTATCTATTTAGGGATAGATCGGTTTGGCAGAATTAACGATATTTTAGGATATGAAGGGGGAGATTCCCTTTTAAAAGCGGTAGCAGAGCGGTTAAGAAAAAATTTACCTTCCGAGTATATTATTACCCATATTAATGGCAATCAATTTGCAATTTTATTCCCACCAATTCTGGATCAACAACAGATTAAGACCGTAATTAAAAAGTTACAACAGCAGATATCTGACCCCTTTATCTTAACAAATCGGGAAGTTTTGATTACCTTTAGTGCTGGAATTTCCCTTTATCCCCAAGATGGTCGGGATATTATTCAACACCTGCTGCGGGAAGCCAAACAAGCCATGAATCAAGTCAAACAACAAGGAGGAAATGATTATAGTTTTTATATTCCCGCCTCAGAACATCAACTTTCGGAAAGGATTGATTTAGAAGTTGCCTTGCGGTATGCTTTAGAAAGAGAAGAATTTGAACTTTACTATCAACCGCAAGTCAGTTTGAAAACGGGAAATATTATTGGTGCGGAAGCCTTACTTCGCTGGAAACACCCCCAAAAGGGCATGATTTCCCCAATAAAATTTATTCCTATTGCGGAAGAAATAGGTTTAATTGAACCCATTGGCGAATGGGTTTTATCTCAAGCCTGTCAACACAGTAAAGCCTGGCGATCTCAAGGTTTAGGAAATTTGCGCGTGGCGGTAAATTTATCCGGTCGGCAATTCCAAACATCTAATTTGTGCCAAAAGTTAATGGAGATTTTACTCAGTACAGACTGTGAACCGGATTATTTAGAATTAGAATTAACCGAAAGTTCATTAATTCGAGATCCTGAATTATCCATCCAACAGTTACAGGCCTTAAAAGCCCTGGGAGTAACCATAGCCATTGATGATTTTGGGACGGGATATTCTTCTCTCAACTATCTGCAAAAATTCCCCTTTGATGTGCTAAAAATAGATCAATCTTTTGTTCGCAATCTCCATACTAATAAAATCAATGTAGCCATTACAGAATCTTTAATTTACATGGCTCATCTTTTAAATTTAAAGGTGATTGCTGAAGGGATAGAAACTCAAGAAGAATTAAATATCTTGCAGGGCTTTCAATGTGATGAAATTCAGGGGTATCTATTTAGTCGTCCGCTCAATTTAGAGGATTTTCAAACCTTAGTTAGAAGTGGAAGTCAATTAAAAATTTCTCAACCTGAGCCATAAGAATCCTGAATTAACATTATTGAGGAAATTGAAATGACCAAAATTTTAGTAATTGAAAATGAAGAATTCATTCGAGAGAGCATTTTAGAACTGTTAGAAATTGAAGAATTTGAAACCCAGTCCGCCGAGAATGGCAAAATCGGTTTACAAGTTGCTCAAAAATTTAATCCCGATTTAATTTTATGTGATGTGGTCATGCCCGAAATGGACGGTCATGGGGTATTGGAGGCCCTAAGAAAAGCACCAGAAACTAAGATGATTCCGTTTATTTTCCTAACTTCTCAAGGCGATAAATTAGACTTAAGAAAGGGAATGGAACTGGGGGCGGATGATTATTTAATTAAACCATTTACCCCCAAGGAATTGCTGAAAGCGATCGCCACTCAACTAGAAAAAAAAGCATCAGTTGAAAAATTTTCCCAGGAAAAATTAGATGAACTTCGCAACAATATTACCCATTCCCTGCCCCATGAATTAATAACGCCTTTGAATGGAATTTTGGCATCAACGGAAATTTTACTCGATGAATTAGATTCTATGGAAACTAATGAAATTCGTGAAATTGTCGAACAAATTTCCCTATCTGGGAAACGTTTATATCGGTTGATAATGAATTTTCTGCTCTATGCTGAATTAGAACTAATTGCCACCGATCCCAAAAAGATTGCCAGCTTACGTCAGGATAAAACCCTATCCTCGCAAACAGTAATTACGAAAAAAGTAATGGCTCAAGTTCAAGAAGAAAAACGGGAGGCAGATTTATTTCTCAATCTACAAGATGTGGCGATCGCCATGGCAGAAATGAGACTAGAAAAACTGGTTGAAGAATTAGTTAATAATGCCATGAAATTTTCCGCCATCGGACAACCAATTGAAATTAACGGATTTGTTAAAAATTATCAATTTGTTTTATCAGTTAAAAACTTTGGACGAGGAATGACCCCTCAACAAATAGCTCAAATTGGTGCCCATGTTCAGTTTGAACGCAAATTGTATGAACAACAGGGTTCGGGGTTAGGATTAGCCATTGTCCAAAAAATGATCGAACTTTATCAAGGTCAACTGATCATAGAAAGTCCCGACGATCAGCAAACTATTGTAACCGTTTATTTACCTTTGTTTGCTTGACGGTTGACTATGGCTTTTTTATTGGAATAATAACTATAATATTGGGTGATTTATGACAAAAAATAATTGGAAAAAAGAGAAACAATACCTGCTTGACCAACAGGAACAAATAATTGAACAACGGGTACAACAACGCCTGCGGGAACTCCAAACTCCCCCCGCCTCTAACCCGCAACCAAGCATAGAAGCCGAATTAGCACAGGCCCATCAACAGTTAACATTTCACGTCGAAAATTCGCCTTTAGCTGTGATTGAGTGGGATCAGCAGTTTCGGGTCAAACGGTGGTCGCCCCAAGCCGAAAAAATCTTTGGCTGGAAGGCAGAAGAACTGATGGCTCGCCATTGGAATCAGTGGGAATTTGTACATCCAGAGGATTTAGAACAGGTAAATACGATCTCGTCGCGGTTGCTCAATGGTGAGGACAACCGGAATATCTGTTGCAATCGGAACTACACGAAACTTGGCAACTTAGTATATTGTGAGTGGTATAATTCTGTTTTAAAANATGCAANCGGACAAGTNATTTCTCTTTTNTCCTTGATTCAGGATGTTACTATCCGTGAAACAGCCCAACAGGAACTCAAGCGTCGCGCCCGACAACAACAGGTGATTGCCGAATTAGGTCAATATGCCCT
>B570J29627_1000103_pt1 | contig 9807 bp, 5 predicted proteins | sample LakMenEpi13Sep09_FD_29627 | JGI IMG/M metagenome (IMG submission 29627)
CGTTTCTGGCTGAGTTTAATTGTAGATGAACCTGAACCGAAAGCNTTACCTAATCTGGATTATAAGATTGTGGTGGGTAATAGTTTGGTGAGTAAGTTGGGGGATGATATTATTGATATTGATTGGGAAATGAAAGGTAGTAAACAAGGAAATATTTTTGTTGATGTTTTCAAGCCTGAAGAAATATTAAAACAAATAAGTCAAGAACAAAAAGAGTTTTTTAGTCCTGATAGTGATAAGAAAAAATTAGCTGCTGATATCCGCAATCTGAAAATTGATTTGCTGATAAGCCAACTGGAGTTAATGGTTAAAAGTAAAGGTATGGAAACTAAACCGACTAGCACAGGTAAAACATTAACTAAGCAAACTGAAATATATTTACAAACTATTGGCTGGAAAAATACTATTACTCAATTAAATAAACTGAAAACTAAACCAGAGTTACCGCTTCATTTCTTTGATTGGAAATTGGATTTTCCAGAGGTGATGAATCCCTATTTATTTGCAGGAGATAAAGATAGTCCAGAAGTAGCCACTACTAATAAACAAATTAATGCTTTAAATGCTCAAATTGATGCTATTAATTTACATTTAAGTCAACATAATATTAATATTCATTTATGTCATTTACAGGCTAATATTGTTCAAAGTCAAATTGTAATTATTAAACAACAACTTTTAGAAATAGAGATACAACAAAATTCTTCTATGGGTTTTGATATTGTGATTGGAAATCCTCCTTATGTATTCGCTAGAGATAGCAAAAGTAAAGGGATAACTCAAGCTGATAAAGAATATTATCCAAAGCACTATCAAGTCACAGAATATCAACTTAATTTATATCCTTTGTTTATTGAGAAAGGGTACAATCTTTTGAAAAATAAAGGTTTACTTGATTATATAACACCGAATAACTGGCTAACTATTAGTAGTAATAAAAACTTAAGAAAATTTATTTTAGATAATTCTCATCTAAAAATAGTCAACTTTTATGCTAAGGTTTTTGAAAGTGCTGATGTAGATAGTTCAATTATACTGTTTGAAAAATCTCAACAAAATAAATCTATTGAATTATTTGAATATACAGATAATTTTTATTCTATTTTTGAAACAAAAACTAATTATTTTTTACAGCAAAAAGATTATATTATTAATATTGAAGCTTTTAAGAATACTGAATCACTTAGTTTATTAGAAAAAATTGAATTACAATCAATTCAAATAAAAACAATTGCTGATGTTAAAGCAGGTTTACAAGCTTATGAAAGAGGAAAAGGGAACCCTCCACAAACAGAAGAAATCAAAGAAAATAGAGTTTATCATAGTACCACTAAAATCAATGATGATTATATTAAATATTTAGATGGTAAAGATGTTTGTCGTTATTATTTAGGCTGGAGTGGCGAATATTTAAAATATGGTGATAACTTAGCTTCTCCAAGAAAAGATTTTTCTTTATTTTCGACTCCTCGAATTTTAGTCAGACAAATACCTTCCCCTTTACCCTATTCTATCAATGCTTGTTTTACTCAAGAAATTATTTTAAATGATAGAAACTCAATGAATATTATTAATCTTCAAGAAAATCCGATGTTAATTTTAGGAATTTTCAACAGTAAATTAATATCTTATTGGTTTGCTCATAAGTTTGGTAAACTACAAAGAGGGATATTTCCTCAATTTAAAGTTAATGAGTTAGCTACTTTTCCTATTCCAAAAAACTTTGGTAATTATCAACAACCAGTAATAAAATTAGTAGATGAGATATTGAAAAAAAAGAAAAAAGATGTTAAGGCAGATGTATCAGAATTAGAACAAAAAATAGATAATTTAGTTTACAAACTTTACGAACTAACTTATGAAGAAGTAAAAATAACAGACCCNGAATTTGNNTTAACTGAACAAGAATATGACGCTATCAAAATTGAATATTAGCTCAAGAATCATAATATGGCAACCCTATCTATAATCGAAAATATGCGATAATTTGAGAATCAAGCCCTGATGTGTAGAGACGTTTGATAAAACGTCCCTACGTTTTAATTGAGTTTGGGTTAAATATCGGCCCATTTTCGCAATAAATTTGCATGACTTTTGGCAATCAAGTCAAATTCTATAGTTTTGCCATATTGTTGAAAAATACTTCTCCGGGCGGTATCTAAATCAAACAATATTTCTCGTTGAGATGGGTCACGAATTAAACTTTGAATCCAAGTAACCGCCGCCCACCGAGTCCCTTCAGTCACCGTTTCCACGCGGTGCAAAGTCGAAGACGGATAAACAATTGCCGAACCTGCATCTAACTTAAAACTCTGTTCCCCTAGTGAAGTTTCAATCACTAATTCTCCCCCTTGATAGGTGTTAGGGTCAGAGAGAAATAGAGTTAATGAAACATCAGTTCGAGAGATAGATTCATCCCCCATAATCGCATTATCAAAATGGGAACCATAATACATTCCCACATCATAACGACTGAAAATAATCGGGCGGATTATTTTAGGACGTGCCGCTACTTGAAACAGTTCGTTACGTTTTAAAGCTTCGAGAACAATATTTCTCAGTTCAGAAGTAATCTCGGTATCGGTTTTGATTTGTTGATTATTTTTAACTGATTTGACGTACCGACCAGCAGTTGTTTTACCATCTATAAACTCAGCTTGTTGCAGTAGCGTCAAAGTTGTTTCTAATTCTTCGGGTGTGAGAACATCTGCGATACAAAAAATCATCGGATTTTAGCCTTCTCCACCTTCACCACCTTCACCACTTTCATCTCCTTTATCATCATCTGTTGTACCATCTGTGTAGCCGTCAGTAGACGCTTGTAACATCTCAGACGAGGTGAAAGTATCCCCAGAAGTTGAAATTCCAGAGGCAATTTCTTGAATAGAATTAGATGGGGATTGAGGTGTAGCAGCATTCGCCACGGTGCCCAATCCGGNAGTTAAAATATAAGCTCCCACTCCCATCCAAATCTTAGTACGAGTAGACAGACCGTTATTTTTGTTGGTATTCATGGGTTGATTCCTTTATTATTGATTTGAAACTAACCTTAATTTGTCATAGAATAGTGGCAAACTGGTGACAAGAGAAAAGTTGATTATGATTTCCACACCCCAACCCAACGCTAAAACCTATCAATTTTGGATTGACCGAGGAGGCACATTCACCGATATTGTTGCCCGCAAACCCGATGGCACATTAATCACCCATAAATTATTATCAGAAAATCCCGAACGTTATTCCGATGCAGTGATTCAAGGCATCCGAGAAATATTAGAATTATCCCCCCATCAACTGATTCCCAGTGAATTAATTTCTGAAGTGAAAATGGGAACCACCGTTGCCACCAATGCCTTATTAGAACGAAAAGGCGATTGCACTTTATTAATTATAACCAAAGGCTTCAAAGATGCGTTAAGAATTGGCTATCAAAATCGCCCCGATATCTTCGCCCGTCAGATTATTTTACCCGAAATGCTCTATGAAAAAGTCATAGAAGTTGAAGAACGTTATACTGCCCAAGGAGAAGAATTAAACCCCGTTAATTTAGCAATATTAAAACCTCAATTACAACAAGTTTATCAAACCGGAATTAGAAGCTGTGCCATTGTTTTAATGCACGGTTATCGCTATCCCCAACACGAACAACAAATCGCCGCCTTAGCCCAAGAAATCGGCTTTACTCAAATTTCCGTTTCCCATCAAGTTAGTCCGTTAATGAAATTAGTCAGCCGAGGCGATACCACCGTTATTGATGCTTATTTATCTCCAATTTTAAAACGTTATATTAATCAAGTTGCGTCTCAATTAAATTGTCACCCCCCCTCAGTCCCCCCCCTGGTAAGGGGGGGAGGAATAAAAGAAGAATTAGAGTTAGAAACTATTGAAAAATTAGAAACTATTGAAAAAAATGATAACTCTATCCCCCCATTAGCAAGGGGGGGCAAGGGGGGGTTAAACCCCATAAAATTAATGTTTATGCAATCTAATGGTGGCTTAACCAATGCCCAAAAATTCCAAGGAAAAGATAGTATATTATCAGGGCCAGCCGGAGGAATTGTTGGCGCAGTTCAAACCAGTTTAAAAGCCGGATTTCAGAATATTATTACTTTCGATATGGGCGGAACATCCACCGACGTCGCCCATTTTAACGGCGAATATGAACGACAATTTGAAACCGAAATCGCCGGGGTGAGAATGCGAACTCCGATGATGGCTATTCATACCGTCGCGGCGGGAGGAGGTTCAATTTTAAGGTTTGACGGGTCAAGATATCGGGTTGGGCCAGAGTCAGCAGGCGCAAATCCTGGGCCAGCTTGTTATCGCAATAGCGGGCCGTTAACGGTTACGGATGCTAATGTCATGTTAGGGAAAATTCAGCCCCAATTCTTTCCGAAAGTATTTGGAAAAAACGGCGATTTGCCCTTAGATGCTGAAATTGTTCGCCAAAAATTTAGGGAATTAGCAATAGAAATTCAAACCCAAACGGTCGATAACCGCACACCGGAAGAAGTCGCCACAGGATTTATTACTATTGCGGTTGAAAATATGGCAAATGCCATTAAAAAAATATCCCTACAACGGGGTTATGATATTTCTAATTATACCCTTTGTTGTTTTGGCGGTGCAGGCGGTCAACACGCTTGTTTAATAGCCAATACATTAGGAATTAAACAGATCTTTATTCATCCCTACGCTGGAGTTTTATCGGCTTATGGGATGGGGTTAGCCGATGTGAGAATATTACGAGAAAAAGCCATAGAAAAACTATTAACTGGAAATTTAATTTCTGAGTTAGAAGCCAGCTTTTTAGAGTTAGAAACGGAAGCANAAGCAGAATTAGAACATCCAGAATCAAAAATAGTAATAATTCTTAAACTCAATCTTAAATATGAGGGTACAGATTCTATATTGTCGGTTAATTTGACCCCCCCTACCCCCCTTAGTAAGGGGGGAGAAAGAGAGGTTAATTATTACAATTCCGTGTTAATGACTTTAACCCAACAATTTGAACAACAACATCAAACCCGCTACGGATTTATTAAACTGAAAAAAAACTTAATCGTTGAATCAATTAATATTGAAATTATTCAACAAATGGATACTCCTGAAGAACCCATATTAACCCGAACTCGAACCACACCTCCAAAACCTATCGCAACGGTTTCTATATATACCAATAATCAATGGCAAAATACCCCCATTTTCCCAAGAAATGATTTACAACCTGAAGATATTATCAACGGCCCCGCTATGATTATAGAATCTATTGGTACGAATATTATTGAACCCGGTTGGCAAGCAGAATTAACAGCAAAAAATTATTTAATCTTGAAGTTAACCCCCCCCTTGTTAAGAGGGGAAGGTGAGGAAGAAATTTCTAATTTGTCTTTATCTTTCCAGGAAAATCAACAAACGTCTCACCCTCCTTTACCCAGAAAAGGAAGTGCACAAAAAACATCTCACTCCCCATTGCTAAGGGGGGGACAGGGGGGNTTAAAAGCTGACCCTGTAAAATTAGAAATATTTAAAAATCTATTTCAATTTATTGCCGAACAAATGGGAATTACCTTGCAAAATACCGCAAGTTCTGTTAATATTAAAGAGCGGCTTGATTTCTCCTGTGCCATTTTTGATCAAAACGGTCAATTAGTAGCAAATGCGCCCCATATTCCTGTCCATTTGGGGTCAATGGGTGACAGTATTGAAAGTTTAATTGCTGCAAAAGGTGAAACCCTTAAACCTGGGGATGTTTATTTATTAAATAATCCCTATAATGGGGGAACACATTTACCAGATGTTACTGTAATTACTCCGGTTTTTACCCCCCCTAGCCCCCCCTTAGTAATAGGGGGAAATANNCAGGAGAACTCCTTAGTAAAGGNGGGAAATAATCAGGAGAACTCCTTAGTAAAGGAGGGAAATAATCAGGAAAATCCTGCTATTTTATTTTATGTTGCTTCCCGGGGACATCAAGCGGATATTGGGGGAATAACACCGGGTTCAATGCCACCGAATAGTACAAATATTGAACAAGAAGGAATTTTAATTGATAATGTTCAATTAGTTAAAGAAGGTGATTTTTTAGAAACAGAACTCCTGAATTTATTAACATCTGGAAACTATCCCGCCCGAAATCCAGCCACCAATATTGCCGATTTACAAGCTCAAATTGCAGCCAATGAAAAAGGTGTTCAAGAACTTTTGACAATGGTTGAATATTATGGGTTAAATACTGTTAAAACCTATATGCAGTTTGTTCAGGATAATGCGGAAATATCGGTGCGTAGAGCCATTAATGTATTAACAGATGGTGAATTTAGTTATGAAATGGATAATGGGGGAATAATTAAAGTTAATATTAAAATTAATAAAAATAACCGTAGTGCTAAAATTGATTTTACCGGAACTTCTCCCCAACTCCCTACTAATTTTAATGCTCCAAAATCTATTTGTAAAGCTGCGGTTTTATATGTATTTAGAACCTTAGTTGATGATAATATTCCCTTAAATGCGGGATGTTTGAAACCCTTAGAAATTATTATTCCTGACGGTTGTTTTTTAAACCCCGGTTATCCGGCGGCTGTAGTTGCGGGAAATGTGGAAACCTCTCAAGTTATTGTTGATGCCTTATATGGGGCTTTAAACGTGATGTCGGCATCCCAAGGAACGATGAATAACTTTACCTTTGGAAATCAAAATTATCAATATTATGAAACCATTTGTGGCGGGTCGGGTGCGGGAATTAATTATCATGGAACCGATGCGGTACATACTCACATGACTAACTCCCGTTTAACTGACCCGGAAGTATTAGAATGGCGTTATCCAGTATTATTAGAAGAATTTAGTATCCGAGAAAATAGTGGGGGTTTAGGAAAATTCAAAGGCGGAAATGGTATAATCAGAAAAGTTAAATTCTTAGCAACCATGACCGCCGGAATTTTATCAGAACACCGAATTATTCCCCCCTTTGGATTAAATGGTGGACAACCTGGGTTAGTGGGTAAAAATTATATTATTCGTGATAATGGCACTGTAGAAAACTTAGAAAGTACCGCAACAGTAGAAATGAATATCAACGATATTTTTGTAATTGAAACTCCCAGTGGCGGAGGCTACGGGCACAATCAATAACCCAAACAAATCTTATCCCATTCGTAATTCGTAATTCGTAATTAAATCTGTTTTCTCATCACTAAACAATTGCGATGATCTTCTAATCGTATATAATATAATTCATCCATTAATTTAGACATAAAAATCAGTCCTCTACCTCCTTCATGCTCTAAGGGGTCAGTGTGCATTTCAAGTACAGACTCCAAGGCTTTTTCTAAGTTAAAGGGTTCCCCCCTGTCCCAAATTTTTATTTCAATCCAGGGGGAAAATATCCTAATTTCTAACTCAATGGGTGTTGTTTCAGGTAAAGCGCAATGAGCATGACGGACAGCGTTAGTAAATCCCTCCGTCAAAGCAATTTGACACTGATGCAAAATACCATCAGGTAGAAAATCAGCGGCAATTTTGTCAAACCAAAATAACACCTCCTCTAAGGCGGTTAAAGCGGTTTTTACCTGAAGATTTGATTGTGCTAGTAGTGCTGCATTACTCATCAGTTCCCTACATAGCACCGCTATTTCTATTGAATACAACCATGATAGTTTTAACAATCAACTTCATATCGTACATCAAACTCCAATTTTCTTGATATTTTAAATCTAAACGAATAATATCCTCAAAATTTTTAACCTGAGAACGACCATTAACCTGCCATTCCCCCGTCATCCCTGGTTTAACATCTAATCGTTGCCATTGAGGAACTTCATAACGTTCTACCTCATCAGGTGTCGGTGGGCGGGTTCCAACTAAACTCATTTCCCCGGTTAAAACATTCCAAAATTGTGGTAACTCATCTAAACTTGTTCGCCGCAAAATCTGACCTACTTTTGTAATTCTAGGGTCATTATCATTCTTAAAAATCGCTCCTTTTGCTTGATTAGGAATTTTATCTTTTAAGGCTTCAGCATTGGTACACATAGACCGGAACTTCCAAATACGGAATCGTTTTCCCATCCAACCACAACGCACCTGACCAAAGAAAATTGGCCCCGGACTATCTAAACGAATCGCAATAATAATTGGAACCGCTAATACCGATGAAATACTTAAACCAACAATAGCACCCGTTATATCAATTAATCGCTTCAGCCAAGACCGCACAGAAGGATGGGTCACGGGAAGACTATGTTCCCCTCTGGTTTTATCCTTGAGTTTATCGTCCGCACTAGGAGGTTCAATGGTTAATACCTCGTCAAGAGACGTCAGGGAAAAAACCGCCATTACCTGAGAACCAACGGATTTTAAAACCAACTCAATTCCCTTAGCTTTTGTGGTTTTCAGGTTACTAATCAGAGCCCCAATGCCACTACTATCAATAAATATAGTTTGGCTAAAATCAAGAATAATTTTTTTAGGCGGAGGACTAAGAGAAATAACATTCTGAAAAGTGCTTTTAAAAGAAACCGCTTCTAAAATACTCAATCGTTCGGGTAAACGAACATAGGCAATATCTCCTGTTAGGATAATTTGAAATTTTTCTTCTGGGACTTGACCAACCATCTCCATAATTTGCTGAGTAGTTGTTGTTAATTTTGCTGCTCTGTTTTAATCATACTCAAAAGAAAATAAGAAAAGGCGTTGGTTAAGTGCGAAAAGTCGGACTAATCCTTTTCTGTTATGACAATAGCATCCCAAATCCCTATTATTTTAATCTCCAAAACAATTCTACCCTAAAATTTCCCCCACCGCCAGACGGGTTCCATTTACAAAATCCCAAGCGGACTGCATCCGTTTACCCGCCAATTGGACTTGGGTGAGTAATAATAATCCCTCACCTGTTTGTATTACTAGCCCAAAACGCTTAATCAGGGCAACTACTTCTCCGGGTTGTCCTGAAAGTTGAGATAAATTTGGCCATTGTTGTAACAAATTTTGGTATTCCGGGGGAAATTGAGGATGATATTCCGGTGCTAAAGGAACAGTAGCACAAACTTTTAAGGGTTTTTCTTGAAATGATGTTATACAGTTAGAGTGAAAAGCTCGAATTTGGTTATGTAAAGCGATCGCAGATTTACTCCAGTCTAAATCATAATCGTCATCTTTAATTAAGGGAGCATAGGTCGCCAAAGTATTATCTTGAGGAATAGCTACAATTTCTCCTCGGTCTAATTTAATTAAAGTTTCTACTAATAAATTCGCCCCCAATTGGCCTAACCTTTGTCCTAAATCCGTGGCATTTTCTAATAGTCCAATGGGTGTCACTACTTTTAACAACATCGGCCCGGTATCCATCCCCGCATCCATCAACATCGAGGTCATTCCTGTTTCAGTTTCCCCGTGATATAAACACCATTGAATCGGAGCCGCACCCCGATATTTGGGGAGAATGGAGCCATGACCATTCACACATCCCAACCGAGGCATCTCCAGAATTTCCTGGGACAAAATTTGTCCATAGGCCACCACCACAAAAACATCCGCCTGAGCCTCTCGCAACAGTTTTAAGGTGTTTTGATCTTTTTTCACCCGCTTGGGTTGCCAAACCGATAATTCATGGGTTTGAGCCAACATTTTCACCGGAGAAGGGGTTAATTGACTTCCCCGACCTCGGCGTTTATCCGGTTGAGTCACCACCGCCAAAACTTCAAATTCAGGGTCGGCCAATAATNTTTCTAAACTCGGAACGGCAAATTCAGGCGTACCAAAAAAAATGATTTTCATTTCAGGGAACAGGGAACAGGGAACAGG
>B570J29627_1000107_pt1 | contig 9507 bp, 10 predicted proteins | sample LakMenEpi13Sep09_FD_29627 | JGI IMG/M metagenome (IMG submission 29627)
GCTAAGAGTTGAAAAGCACCTGGCCAATCTCGATCCCAGCGAAATTGTTGGATTTTAATATAGAGAATGTCCCAAAAAAAGCCAAAACAGGTAATATATCCTAAAACCCAAAAGTAAATTGATCGGGGTTGATCACCAATTTTTAGCCCCAAAAAGGCTAAGGTTACTAAAACACCAATGGTTGCAAATAAGAATAGACGAGTTTGCCAGCGTCCGATTAATGTTGGAGTCATGGGAGTAACAATTAAAAATTTTAGAGAATATTATTGTTAATTTTTATTAAAAATCCTGATCCGATATGGTTCTAATCAACTATAATAACATATTAGAATATTGATAGTATTGCACCCGGATTCAGCGCCCACTAGGATGGGCGTTTTTTTATTTTCAAATATATTGTAAGAGTGAAATCTATCATAATTGAGTTTTTAATTGTCAATTATCCTAATACTATTCGGTGAAATAACTATGTTAACTCGGTCGCCAATTTTAAATTGTTGTAACTGATCTTGATGCCAATTTTGTAGGCGAATAATCATTATAATTTTATCAGTTAAACGCACTCCATAACGGGTATCTGTTCCCAGATAAACAGATTCTTNTATTGTTCCTTCCCAGGTTTGTACATTTTGATAATTTCCTAAATTTTCATGGGTCTTAGGATAGATAGTTACTTTCTCAGGACGAATGACTAAATTAATTATTTGTCCTGGTATAATCGGTTGAGATACTGTCAAATNAATCNGGATTTGTTCATCAATTAAAGCAGTAATTTGTTGTGCTTTGGTTTCGGTTACTTTTGCCGTGAAAAAGTTAGTTTCTCCAATAAAATCAGCAACGAATTTAGTCTGAGGATATTCATAAATTTCCATCGGGTTTCCTACTTGTAATAATTCTCCATGATTCATAATTCCAATTCGATCAGATAGGGTTAGAGCTTCTTCTTGATCATGAGTAACGTAAACAAAAGTAATCCCTAATAGTTGCTGCATTTTTTTGAGTTCTAACTGCATTTCTTTTCGCAATTTTAAATCTAAAGCCCCCAAAGGTTCGTCAAATAATAACACTTTTGGTTGTTTAACTAATGCTCTAGCTAAAGCGACCCGTTGTTGTTGTCCACCGGATAGTTGACGGGGATAACGAGTTTGAAAATCGGTTAATTTAACTAACGATAATGCTTCTAAAACTCTACTTTTAATTTGGGGACGGGGCAAATTTTCCATTTCTAGTCCAAAAGCTATATTTTCCGCGATGGTTAAATGGGGAAATAAGGCATAATTTTGAAAGACGGTATTAACTGGACGATGAAAGGGAGGACTATTTTTCATCGGTTGTTGATGAATTAAAATTTCCCCTGAAGTGGGATATTCAAATCCAGCAATCATTCTTAATGTTGTGGTTTTTCCGCAACCAGATGGCCCTAATAAGGAGAAAAATTCCCCGGTTTTGATTTGCAAATTCAATTGATTAACAGCNAANAAATCCTTGCTATTTAATCCTTTAAATAACTTAGAAACGTTCAATAATTCAACAGCAGCATTCATGTTACCCATTACCCATTACCCATTACCTATTACCCATTCCCCACACCAGCTTTAATTTCTGTCCAAGCTTGATCATATAATTGGGTGGCTTCTCCTAAATCTTGGAGATATTGGAGTTTATCAAAAATTTCTGGGGGGGGATAAATCCCAGGATTTTTTAAGTTTTCAGCGTCAATTAATTTTTGATCAATAGCAACTTTATTGGGGGAAGCATAATCAATAAAATTAGAGATTTTAGCACTATTTTCCGGTTCCAAAATAAAGTTAATAAAGGTTTCGGCGAGTTTTTTGTTAGGTGCGCCTTTGGGAATAACCATATTATCCATACCAATAATACTTCCCTCTTTGGGAATAACATATCGCAAATCGGGATTTTCTGCCATAACTTGAAAAATATCCCCACTATATTCCATGGTTAAATTAACTTCTCCTTGATTTAATAATTGTTGACCTGTATCGGGGGCAAAAGCCGCAATATTATCTTTATTTTTAATTAGGAAATCTTGGGCTTTTTTGATTTCTTCGGGTTTTTTTGTATTGGGACTATAGCCTAAATACATTAAAACAGCCCCCATTGTATGGCGCATATCATCTAATAAAGCCACTTTACCTTTATATTTAGGATCAATTAAGGCTGACCAACTATTAATTTCTTCTCCGGTTTTTTTGAGATTATAGCCAATTCCTAACGTGATCCATTGATAGGGAATACTATATTTATTTCCCGGGTCATAGGGAGGATTTAGAAACTTAGGCTCAATGTTTTTAATATTAGCAATATTAGCCGGATCTAATTCTTCTAACATTTGCTCTTTTACCATGATTTTAACCATATAATCAGGGGGAAATGCCACGTCATAACCTGGGTTTCCGGCTTTTAATTTAGCATAAAGACTTTCGGCACTATCATAAGTATCATAATTAACTTTAACTTGATATTTTTGTTCAAAGGCTTTAAGAACTTCGGGGTCAATATAGGTTGACCAGTTATAAATATTGAGAACATTTGCTGTAGGCGCAGTCGGGGGTGTGCTGGACTGATTAGCTGTGCAGCCAAAGGGTAAAAATACACCTAAACAAAATAGCAGAATTAAGGTTAAAATTCGTTTCATGTTCTATAAGTCAATATCAACGTTTAGGGTGAGTTATGGGTTGATTAATTTTAAATACAAGTAATGCGAGGGTCACTGCTTGCTATTTTACCTTGACTCCATCTTGTAATTTTAAAGATGATATTACCAGGAAAAGAGAAGCGAGTAACATTAAAGTTGAAATGGCATTAATAACTGGACTGACGGATAATTTAATCATTCCATATACAAATAAAGGTAGGGTAGTTGCACCTACTCCAGTTGTAAAAAAGGTGACAACAAAATCATCCAAAGAGATTGTAAAAGCTAATAATGCACCACTTAAAATAGCGGGGAAAATTAAGGGAAAGGTAATGCGCCAAAAGGTTTTCCATTCATTAGCTCCTAAATCTAACGCTGCTTCTTCTAAAGCTGGATCTAAGTCAGATAAACGCGCCCTAACCGTAATAGTAATAAAGGCAATACTAAAGGTGGCATGACTAATAATTACCGATGGTAAGCCTAAAGTCAAGTGAATTCCGGTAAGATTTTCTAGGATTCTAAAAACTAAGGTAAAAAAGACTAATAGGGAAACGCCTAATGTAATTTCAGGAATAATAATAGGCAATAATAATAACGCTTCTAATAATTTAGATCCTGGAAATCGAAAGCGTTCTAAAGCTAAGGCTACCATTGTTCCTAAAATGGAGGCTATTAAGGTGGAAGCGATCGCAATAATTAAGCTATTTTGCAAGGAATCCCAGAGACTTTGGGTAGAAATATCGGCGGTACTTTCTGTTAAGCCACTGAATAACTTTTGATACCATTTCAACGTAAATCCTGTCCAATTTGAATTAAATCGAGAGTCATTAAAGGAATAAATGATTAAAATTAAAATCGGTAAATAAAGAAAGGAAAAAACTAGGGTAGCCTGTATTTTTAATCCGGTTTCCCCCCAAGTATGAATAAAATTATCTAGGGTTTTAATGTTCATTGTTTTAATATAAACTATCTGTGTTAGAGCTTCTAAAATAAATCATAACAGGAATTAATACTAATACCATTAATCCCATTGATAAAGCCGANCCAAANGGCCAATCTCGGGCTTGTAAAAATTGATTTTGAATTAAATTTCCCACCATAACTGTTTTTGCTCCTCCNAGAATATCCGGGGTAATAAATGCACCTAAAGCTGGGATAAAAACTAGAATAGATCCGGCGATAATTCCGGGTAAAGTTAGGGGTAAAATAATTCCAAAAAATGTTCTAATATGGTTTGCACCTAAATCTTGAGCCGCTTCAACTAAAGAAAAGTTTAATCGTTCAATGGTAGCATATAATGGTAGGATCATAAAGGGTAAATAACCATAAATTAAACCAACAATAACGGCAAAGGGAGTAAAAAGTAAATTCAGAGGTTCTTGAATTAAACTTAAACTTTGTAAAATGGTATTAATCATTCCTTCAGAACGAAGAATAATTATCCACGCATAGGTTCTAACTAGAAAGTTTGTCCAGAAAGGAATAATCACTAAAAATAATAACAGGTTTCGCCAACGGGTCGAAGAAGTGGCAATAAAAAAGGCTAAGGGATAACCAATAATTAAACAAATTAAGGTGGTTAAGGAGGCAAGTCCTAGCGATCGCCAAAAAATATTCAGGTATAAATCATTGACTAATCGTTGATAATTTTTTAAGGTAAATTCCCAGGTAACTCCCCCATAGGTTCCTCGTTCTAAAAAACTATAAACTAAGACAATAATCAGAGGAATAATAAAGAAAATTAGTAACCAAATTGTAGCAGGAAGTAATAGGATTAATAGATTTCTGGTTTTTCTAGTTTCTAGGGTAGAATGGGACTGTTTTTTGAGTAAAAAATCCATAAATTAAAATCAATAATATTGAATTAAATCGGTTATAACCTCAACAAATGACGAATAAAGGTTCAAGAGTTGATTTTAGCTCCAAGATCAGCTATGATGCAACCGGAAAACACTATCCAGCTAAAATTTGCTGTGAGTTGCCGTGCAAACGCTTCAAATACCCGAATCTGGTCATCCACTGGTCAAATCCCTATTTCATCATAAAGACCAGGAATTGTTAACTCTGTTTCAGAATTATCCTGATCAGGGGAAATACTTTGTTGCTATTTTCTGCCGTTACGGTTTAATTGTCTATACTTTAATTCGTCATTCAGTGCGATCGCCTGTACAAGCGGATTATTTATTCTCTCAAACCTGGCGACATATTTTTTATGAAATGCGTCCGTTAAATTTAAGAGAACAAGACAGCACAGAGGGGGGAAATACCCTACAAAATTGGTTAATTAATGTTACCGCAGTTTGTATTAATCAAGGGGAGTTACCTCCTGTGGAATCTATCCAATATTCCTTATCAGCAGCGCCGCCTCCTCTTTGGTGTTATGTCGGATTAGTGTTAGATAGAATGGAACCTTTATTAAGGTTAATTCTGGTAATGGCACAAACCTTTCATTGGAGTGAAACTCGAATTTCTGCTTATTTACAAGCTGAAGGTGAGTTGGTTTCTCCCAATGAAGTCAAGGAACTCTTAAAAGGAGGCTATCGCACCTTAGATGAAAGTTTACCTGCTGATATTCGGGAAATTTATTTCAATGAAAATAGCCCAATTTTTACCCCAGATCCCGATATCAATCAACAGATTTTAAAGTCTTAAATTTANAGGTGCGGTAGCCGAATCTAAATTAATTTAAAAATACCGATCCTGCTTCTGTAATATTCATGGATCTTGTATCAAGACTAAAATTGTTTGTGACTTCAAATTGCACTTCTAAAACTCCAGGAGAAGTTTGCTTAGGTATGACTAATAAAGAACCTCCATCCTGGCGTTGATAGGTAAGTGTAATTGGGGGTGAACCTTGGACTTGAATTGTGGCATTTTTGGCTAATAATTCTTGACGAGTTCCTCCAATTAGTTGATATTGAATGGGTGTATTACTGTTATTAATTAACTTAATAGTGACTATTCCATTTACAGCACCAACTCTCGCACTGGGTAAGGGAAATCTAGGGGGAAGATCATCTTTTTCTGAATTAGAGTTAGAATTGGGTTGGGTAGTTGCAGGGGCGGCTTGGGGTCGTGTGGGTTTCCCAGGAGGAGGGCCACCTGCTAAGGCGATCGCCGATAGACTTGTAAACACTTCACCAATAGCAAGTATTAAGACGATCAAACGGGATACAGTTGCTTTCATGATTCGTTGTCCTTTAATCTTTACAAAATTTATGATCAGTTGATGTGAACCAGTTTAAGCTAAATTATCAATTTAAGGATAGAATATTGATAATTGTTCTATAATCAATGTATCATCCTGATCCAATTTGCCCAAATAGGTAACAGGTTAAAACACAATATTGTGATCATTTTCCCTATGCAATTGCTCAAAAAATTTCCTATTTTTACTTTAGCATTGAGTGTTTTTATTATCTCGGTTTTGACACTTACACAACCGATATTCGCCTCTCGCCAGACCCATAGGTTAATTGCTCAATCCATGCCCATTATTCCCGCTAAAATTGTATTTCTAACCCCTCAAATTCCTTCTCAAACCATCATTAAACCATCTTTGAGTCTCAATCAAATCTCTCCTACCTTAGCCTCGAACTGGACAACTGATCATAGCAACAGCCCAATTAGAGGATGTAATTGTCCTCAGTGTCAGTTAACGGTTTAATTTGACTAAACTGTATTACTTCTGGTGTTAACTGAAATTAAAAACAACATCAGAAGTTTTCCAATGGGTAGCACTATAATAATTTAGATGCTTAACAACTTATAGCAGTTGCCGCATCTATTAGGACATTCTTGAAAGCTAAAAGCTGCTCACAGTAAGTATTTACAAGAGTGCCCATTGCCTATTCCCTATTGCCTCTTGCTATAACAGTTTTCAACTAAACCCAAAGAATTTTCTAATTTATCTAAAATAATATCGGTTACAACTTTAATTCGATAACGACAGGCCATGGTTTCACTACAGGCGAAAGTTCCATTTTCCCAATATTTATTACTTCCCGCACCGCCCCCACAAACTCCAAAATATTCACAGGTTTCACTACATAATTTAATTCCTTCCTGCATATCTGCATAAATTTTCTGGAATTTTTCTGTATCACAAACTGATTCAAAACTATCTTTTAATACATTTCCTAAAATAAAATTGCCATAAGGTTCAATATTCACCGATAATAATTCGGGGTCAAAGGTAGAAAAATTCCCTTGATAATCAATATTAATTAAAACAAAAGGGTTATTCATATCCGTTTGAGTCAAACGGGAATTAGAGTAAATTAAACCACAAATTGCTTCAAATTCTCTCAGGTTAAATTCTCCCTGCACTTCTGAGGTTAATTCCCAAAAACGCTGCATAAATGCACGATATTTTTCCGATGTCCCCACAGCTTCTAAAGTTGATGATTGATTTACTCCTTCAATTTCTTCTAAATTAAATCCCACATCATAAATCCCATTATCCCTGAAAAAATTAAAGATTTCATCAGCATAATTCAGGGAATCTTGAGTAACAACGGAAATCACATAAAAAGGAATATCGTTTTTTTGNAAGAAAGAAATNCCTCGCATAGTTTGGGCGTGACTTCCTGTTCCTTTTCGGGTTTGGCGATGGGCGTCATGGATGAATTGGGGCCCATCTAAACTCACCCCGACACAAATATTATGTTCTTGAATAAAATCACACCATTTTTGATTAATATATGTGCCATTTGTTTGAACTGAATGCCAAANTTTTNCTTGTTTTTGATTNTATTTTTGATCGGCTTCTTGAATTAGTTGAAATGCCGATTCATAAAAAGAAATCGGAACCGCCAAAGGCTCTCCAGCGTGCCAACAAACGGTAAATTCATCACCNAGAAACGGAGAGGTGAAGATATTTTTAAAGATAGGTTCTATTAAATCTAAGGATAGGGTATTTTTCAANTCTCGGTTAGGTAAATAACAATAATCACAATTGAGATTACAAAAAGATGTGCCTTGAATTACGACTAAATTAATCGGGCCAAATTTGCTAAGATCAATCTTTTTAGGATTTAATAAAGTTGGATTTATCATTGATTTTAATTAATTTAAAAGTATTAAAAAATTAGCGTTGCTGGAAATCACAACGCTTTTTGAGAGAGAAAAAATCTAACGGAAATTCACAAAGCGCCCCCCATCACCCCAACCATTGCGCCAGTTATTCCCATTGCGCCAACTACCCCCATTTCCCCAGGAGCCGCCACCTCCGCGATTAATCCAGCCTCCCCGTCCCCCACCATTTCCCCAGACTCCCCTGGCGATTTGTTCTCCGGGTTGTAGTGCTTCCGTTTTTTCTTGCAATTGGTTTTCTCGCTGTTTTAAACTCTCTGTGATTCTTGACAAACGGGACTCAATTGTTGTAGATAGGATGGCTGAATCTGTTGTTTGGACTGTGGCATTAGCCGCCGGAATATTTAAGGCACTTAGAGCCAAGAAAAAGCCAACTAATCCTATTTTTGTGCTAATTTCCAAAATGGTTACTCCTTTTATTAATAAATTTCATGGCACTATAGCATAAATTTTGATATCAAGCGCCAAGAGCCAAGAAAAAGCCCACTAATCCAGTTTTTGTACTAATGCTCAAAATGGTTAATCCTTTTATTGATAATTTTTATTGCACTATAACATAAATTTTGATATAATCGGGTGGGTTTTCTTAAGAAAACTTGATTAAAGTTGTGTGAGGAAAAAAATGATTTTATCTAAAAAAATTGCGATCGCTGCTTTGAGTGCTGTTTTGTCCCTGGGTCTATCAAGTCCGGCTTGGGCAGAAACAGTAATGGAAAAAGTAGCCCGAACTGGGGTATTAACTGCCGGAGTTCAGACGGATTTTATTCCCCTTTCCTATGTCAATGATCAGGATGAATTAGTTGGTTATTCCATTGATATTCTGAATCAAATTAAAGCCCAACTTGCCAAGGATTTAGGACGGGAAATCACTTTAGAACTGGTTCCTATTAGCATCGGTGATCGGATTCCCAAGGTATTATCGCGGGATGTTGATATTGTCTGTGAGGATGTGACTTTTACATGGAATCGCGATCGCTATGTCGATTTTTCTGTGAGTTATGGGGTGACAGGAACCCGGTTATTAGTTAAAAAAGGAAGTAATTTAGGCACACCAGAATCCTTGGTAAATCGGCAAATTGGTGTATTAGAAAATGGCAGCAGTGAATCAACTATACAAGTCGTACAACCCCAAGCCAAAATAGTCAGATTTAAGACTATTGGCGAGGGAATTGCCGCTTTAGAACAGGGTAAAATTGATGCTTTTGGTTCCGATGGGGTTTTGCTAGAAGGGGCTCGACAGACCCTCCCTAACCGTGATGCTTTAGAAGTAGTTCCTAATCTTCCCTATGCCCGGGAAGGAATTGCTTGTATTGTCCCTGAAAATAATTCTGCTTTTTTAGATCGGGTAAATTTTGCGATCGTAAAATTGATGCAAGGTTATGTCATGGGAGATAAAGAATCAGTGGCTATTGTCGATCAATGGTTTGGAAAAGATGGTGTGATCACAATAGATAATGATTTAATCAAAAATTACTTTCAAGGTGTAATTAACTCCAGGGAACAAATCAAACTTAACTAAGTAGGTGATTATAACTGTTCGTTGTTGTGCTTTAGCACTCTTAAGTAGGGTATAAAGCCCAACAACAGAATTTATTATAGAAATATGATATTCATATTTATCGGGTAACAAATAGCGGTATTATAGAAGTTGTAACCACTGAATTATGAGTTGATCAGAATATGACTGAACCTAAAAGCGAAAAGTTAACTCGGGCTTTAAATCAATTAATTGAGGAACATGGGATTAAAAATCTTGT
>B570J29627_1000111_pt1 | contig 9342 bp, 10 predicted proteins | sample LakMenEpi13Sep09_FD_29627 | JGI IMG/M metagenome (IMG submission 29627)
GCTCCCACATCTAAGCCTAAAACTTTATCAGCACTGGTATCTTTTGCCGTTAACATCAATACGGGTGTAGTTTTCCCCTGTTGTCTTAATCGTTGGCAAAACTGAATCCCACTCAGTCCGGGTAACATCACATCTAATATAATTACATCATAAGCAGCCGATTCTGCAAACTCCCACCCCATCTGACCATCATGAACGACATCCACCACATAATGATGATCCATTAACGCTTCTGCTAAGGCTTTCGTAATCCGTTCATCATCTTCAACTAATAAAATTCTCATCTTTCCCCATTTTAATTTTAGATAAAATTAAAACTATTTTTTTATAGTATAGCAAAACTTCACCGAAAATGTTGATCAAAAATATCCTAGCTGAAAGTTTAATTCAGATTATTAGAGATTAATTATTATGAACATCAGTCAAAAGTTAACACATTTTTAAATTAACAACTGAACCAATTACAGCGATCGCCGGAGCTTCAAAACCCGTTTCTGCTACTTTTTGAACAATCGTTTTTAAGGTGGCAATTAACTCCTCCTGCTCCGGTCGAGTTCCCCAACGAATTAAGGCGATCGGAGTCTCTAGGGGCTGTCCAGCATTAGTTAACTGTTGAATAATATAGGGTAAATTGTGAACCCCCATATAAATTACAATAGTTTCTGAACCCTTGGCGATCGCTTCCCAATTCACCTGCGGCCGATATTTTCCGGCGGTTTCATGACCCGTTACAAAGGTAACTGATGAACTATGATCTCGATGGGTTAAGGGAATTCCCGCATAAGCAGGCGCCGCAATTCCCGAAGTAATTCCGGGGACAACTTCCACAGAAACTCCGGCTTGAATTAAGTCTTGCATTTCCTCCCCACCGCGACCAAAAATAAACGGATCTCCTCCTTTAAGTCGCACAACAACCGCATGAATTTGAGCTTTTTCAATTAATATTTGAGTTGTTTCTTCCTGCAATAATGAATGTTTACCTCGCCGTTTTCCGGCATTAATTTTTTCGGCTTCGGGGTTAATTAAATCCAAGATTTGATCACTAACTAAGGCATCATAAATTACCACATCTGCTAATTCTAATAAAGTTTTTCCTTTAACGGTTAACAGACCGGGATCTCCCGGCCCAGCACCAACTAAATATACTTTACCTAAACTTTTTTTAGATTGATTCATTTTACTCAAATTTTAGTTAGTTAGCAATTTTTGGGAAATAGAAGAGGATAAGTATAGAATAATACGAAACGGTTGAATTTTTAGGAGAAAATGATTTAGATTTAGACATTAATCTTGATTTTATATTTTACCTGAAAAACTTCATGGATTCCATCAATTCAGCATCAAGAGGACAACGGACTTGATAAAAGTTGGGAACAGGAGGTAGAATTGGAGTTGGAGCAGTCATCGAGGAATTAGGACTTTTACAAATTCCTCCCACCAGTACGACAGAGTTATTTGTTTTAATCTTAAATAAAGCTCCAGAGTAACTAACCCGACGCCAAATAATCGGAATGGCTTCAAATAATACCTGATCCGATTCTACCGTCATTTTAAATTTATAAGTTCCGATTCCTTTTGAAGTCCCTCGATATAAGTTTTCTAAGTTAGGTGTAAATTTACCATAGGTTTTAAACTGTTGATCTTGATTTTTAATCAAAGTTTTTAAAATCGATCTACCTTGGGCTTGATGACCCCTACGGATTTTGTTATCAAAATGAAACAAACCCAATATCAATAGAACTAAAAATATACCAGAAAAAGATAAATATAGCCATTTTTTTGGGGAATTTAAGAAATTAAACTTAGACATATTTTTAATTACTAATTCAATCTAAACAGATGAGCAATCTCAGTCAATCATCCAGAGTTTGCTCTAGGGATTTTGAGTAAAAAAATTACTAAGATTTACTATAATATAATTTATAGCAACTCAAGTTAAAATTTTCTCAATGAGTATGGAAGCTCATGGCGGGTCGCTAACAGTTAAAAGCAAGATGAATATTGATCAACTTGAAATTTTACTAGCGGTAGCAGAACAAGGAAGCTTTTCAGAAGCAGCATTGAGTTTAAGTACCTCTCAATCCTCCGTCAGTCGGGCGATCGCAGCTTTAGAAGATGAACTCGGCATTCCCTTACTACTGCGAGGACGCTTTGGCGCTCGTCCTACCCTGATCGGAGAACGGGTGATCTTACACGCCAGTAAAATTTTAGAACTGCGTGAAAAAATCGATCATGAAGTCAATTTAGAAAAAGGTTTACATCGAGGGAAAATTCGAGTTGCCTCCTTTCGTAGTGCAGCAACCCATATCCTTCCCTCAAAAGTAGCCCAGTTTCGCAGTCGTTTTCCTGACATAGAAATCACCATTACCGAAACCGATCCCCTAGGGATTGAACAAAGTTTACGCACAGGCCAAGTAGATATTGGGTTACTTCCCTTACCCCGTTCGGAAGAATTTGAAACTTGGGAAATTGCTAGAGATGAATATGTAGTTTTACTTCCCAACCTCCCTAGCTCCCCGTCTACAGCAGGTTTGGGGGGAGCGGGTCAAATTCCCGAAATCCTAAGCTGGGAAGAACTCTCGACCTACTCTTTTATTTTATTCAATTATGCCGAATGTACTTCTGCGGTGCGGGAACATTGGTCAAAATGGGGACAATCGTTAAAAGTCGCCTATCAAATTAAAGAAGATTCAACGATTGTCAGTATGGTAGCTCAGGGATTAGGGGCCGCCATTTTACCCCGTTTAGCTGCTTTACCCATTCCTACCCAAGTCCAAGTCAGAGCCTTACCTGTTCCCCTAGAAAGAGTCATCGGAGCCGCCCTCTGGTCAAATGGGTTCCATGTCCCGGCGGTTTTTGCTTTTCTGGACGTCCTCAGAGGAACCGGAATATTTTCCAAGTAGACTAAGGCTCGTCCACCGACTGATAACTGATTACTGTTAACTGTTATAGCAGTCGCCAGACCTATTAGGACAAAGAGTGATGCAGCAAAGCTAGACGGTGAAGTCTTTTCCTCCGGTGTTCCCTCCCCCCCAAGCCCCCCGTGCACGGGGGTTTGGGGGGGCTGTTCCGGTGTTCCCTGCTATAACTGAATACTGTTAAGTAGATTTCCGCTTTGAGCCAATCATCCGTTCAACACTCATCGCCCCCACACCCAAAATTACTAAGGCTATCCCATAGATTTGTTGCTGCTTAATTTCCTCACCGATAATCCAGAAAGCAAACAACGCGGTTAACGCTGGCCCGGTTGTCCCAATAATGGAGGCTAAGGAAGCTCCCGCCGAGCGAATGGCGAAATTATTTAATAAATAACTTGATAGAGTGAGAACACCTAAAACCACACCCCCAATCATTAATCCATTCCAAACTCCCGGTTCAATATTAACCCCCAAACTATCGGGTAGTATCATTAAACTCACAGAAGAAAAGACAAAAATTGATGCAAAGTTCACCAAACTAAACGGGATCGGATGGAGTTTTCCCGCCGCCACTTGAGTCAGTAACACATACCCGGCAAAAGTCACACCNGCACAGATCGCAGCAATCACCCCCACCTGTACATTTCCCATGGCAATATTAGGATTTCGGGCAGGTAAACAGAGAATCCCTCCAGCCAGAATAATAATCATGGCAATCACCCGAATTATGGTCGGTCGATCTCCAAATAAACCCCAAGAGGCAATTACCGTTACAATCGGATAGATAAAGAAAATCGTAATCGCAATTCCGGTCGGAATCTCACCAATGGCTACATAGATAGCGACCTGGGATAAAAACAAGAAAAATCCACTACCAATCACCGTTAACATTAAACGACGATCACCGGAATGAAGAAAACGTCGCAGATCACCCCACACCGGAGGATAAAGGAACGTTGCCACAATCGGCATCAGTCCCATGACCACAATCATGCGGAGTAACAAGATTAATAAAGAATTCCCGATCCCCGGAGAAATAATTCCTTCTAAGGAAAATATGCCAAAGATTTCTCGGGGTTGTGGCCCTTTGAGAATAATCTTTAAACAAACGTTAAACAACGATAGAGATACCGCCGAAAGTAACGCCAAAAATAAACCCACTTGCACTGGAGAAGACTTAGGTTTAGGACTAGCAACGGATTCCGCGCGATTTGTAAGTCCCGTATTTCCAGGGGGAAGGGCCTGATGACCGTCGCCCGGAAGTTCCCGTCTGGAATTATCCCCCCTTATGGTGGGTTGTTCCACCTGTTCTTGCAAACGATGAACTAGGGTTTCCAGCAAGGCTTCAACCTGCTGTTCCAAGGTTTGCATATTGTTCAAACGTTGAGATAGGTTACTTTGATAGTGACCTAACTCCTGCTGTAAGCTTTGAAAAGTTTGGTTCAGACTGGTTTCCAAAACCGCTTCCAACTCTCGATTATTGAAATTTTCCTCACCGAGATCGCCACTCGGAAGCAGTCCACTCGAATCAGCCGCCAATAAAGGCGGATCACTGGCTACTTTAATTTGATTAATGCGGGCGATCAAAGCTTGTTCTACATCACGCGCCACAATTTGAGTCAGTTGTTTTAGCCAAGCTCGATTGGGAGGAAGGCGATCGGACAGCGTTTGTAACTGCACAGATTGCAGTCGCCGATATTCCGTTTGCAGATTTTCAATATCCTCAATTAAACGAACTTTATCCGTTTCCAGTCGTTGGATATCCGACAGATATCTTTCCTTAATCTGGTGATGGAAGGTTTCTAATTCCTGTATCACCGAACTTAGGATAATTTCTGCGGATGTGGTTTCTCCCGATCCTAAAGGTGGCGGTTGATTCTCCTGTGTCCCCATTCGTGATTAACCTCTTATTGATCTGCTGATTCAGCTATGACGCCACTCATACCAACGCTGCATACCGGGTTTCACAATTGATAGACTAGAAAATCCTAGTCTTGACCGATAAAGGCACAACGGGAAAAATGGCAAAGCCAGGGAAGAATTATCCCCAAAAACCTAAACTAAACAATAGCTCACTCAGCGTGTAAAGACACGCTCGTTTCCAATGTGCCACATTTTATTTATAATCTATTGAATATTTTAAATAGAATCCCACTGATTATAGCCGCACTAGGAACCGTAATCACCCAGGCTAAGGCAATGGAACGGACGGTATCCAAGCGCACCTCTTTTCCCCCCTGTACCAGTCCAATGCCCACCACACCCCCCACCAACGCATGGGAGGTAGAAGCGGGTAATCCTAAACGGGATGCCAATAATACGGTGGTAGCCGTGGCCAATTCCGCACAAAATCCCTGACTCGGAAGCAGGGAAATAATATTTTCTCCGACGGTTTTAATCACATTTTTACCCCAGATGGCGAGTCCGGTAACAATCCCACTCCCCCCCAACAGTAAAATCCAAATCGGGATTTCAATATCATCTAGGGGAACTGAACCCGTTTTAATTACCGCTAAAATTGCGGCTAAGGGCGCGATAGTATTTCCTACATCATTTGACCCGTGGGCAAAAGCGACAAAACAGGCACTAATTACCTGAAATCCTGCCATTTGTTTTTCGATCCCAGGGAATTTTTCCGGTATGGGATTAGAACTAGAATCCTGCTGCTGTTGATCTAATTGTCGCCAACTGAATCCAGTTAAACTGACCGCCGCGATTCCACCCAGGGCTAAAAAAATATCATGGACAGGTAACGTCCACCCCCATTGGGTTAAGATTGTTTGCAAGGGCGAACTCAAAATTGGGAAGACAATCACCCCAAAAATTCCGATTAAGATACTACTTAACCAGGGAATCCATTCTTGAATTTGGCGATCGGGATCGGGTTGGTCTAAAATCCAATATTTGATCAGTTTGTAAAATAACGCTGCAATTAAACCACTGATCACCGGAGTGACTAACCAAGTCAGGGAAATTAAACCGATAGTTTGCCAGTTTACCGCCTTGACCCCAGCAGCAATACAGCTAAATCCAGCGATCGCTCCCACCACCGCATGGGACGAAGATACGGGCAATCCCTTCAGGGTGGCAATTTGTAACCATAATCCCGCCGAAAGCAATACCGATACCATCCCAATCACAAAGACTTGAGGCGTGGAGATAAAAACTTCCAGGTTAACAACCCCCGTCGCTAAGGTTTTAGAGACTCGCTCTCCAAAAAATACCGCCCCGCTAAACTCTAAAATCCCGGCGACGATAATCGCTTGTTTCAGGGTCAATGCCTTGGAACCCACCGACGTCCCCATCGAGTTTGCCACATCATTAGCCCCTAGATTACAGGCAACATAGAANGCTAACCCGCACAGCAACACAATTTCAACGAAGACGGTCATGGATTGTTCTAACATCTTTGTGAATCCAGGTGAATGCTATGGATTTTACAGTCCTTTTCGATCTATAATCAGATCTTGTGAGTTTTGGAAAATTATCATGAAAGCGGGAGAAATTATCCGTTCTATTGAAACGGAAGAAATCGAAAGCCTCCGACAGCAACTCAATAAACCCGATCTTCCCGATATTTATGTCGGTGATACGATCAAGGTTGCGGTGAAAATTCAAGAGGGTGGCAAAGAGCGAATTCAGCCCTATGAGGGGGTTGTGATTGCTAAACGTCATGGCGGAATTAACGCCACCATCACTGTGCGGAAGATTTTTCAAGGAGTAGGAGTTGAGAGAGTTTTCTTAATCCATTCTCCGAGAATTGCGGATATTAAAGTTATCCGTCGAGGTAAAGTCCGACGGGCGAAACTATTCTATCTCCGCGATCGCATTGGTAAAGCCACTCGCGTTAAACAACGGTTTGATCGGAGTCTGTAATTTGGGCAACGCCAGAGATTCCATNATTCCCCTGGTGATGATCNGAAAAAAAGTTTAACTAAAGTCTGTAATTTGTGTTAAGCTAAATAAGGTGGAAGATCAGCCACTCCGCTATGCGCTCTTAGTTCAGTTGGTAGAACGCAGGTCTCCAAAACCTGATGTCGGGGGTTCAAGTCCTCCAGGGCGCGCTGGATACCTCCAATGCCCAGACGCAAGATTACTTTCGTCTGGGCATTGTTCCGAAAAGCAACAAATCGGGACATTGTGTTGATGGGTTCAGTATGATAGTTTTAAAAGTTTGGGCGGCTGTGTGACCATCTTCNAGCTAAGATCAGGATCAGATACCGTAAGATCGCAAGGGGAGTTCATGGTGGTCAACAAGAAAGAAGAAGTTGCAATTGAAGGAACGACTTCTGGCTTTAACGCTTCTACGTTCCTCAAAGAAACGAAAGAGGAATTAGACAAAGTGGTCTGGCCTGGCCGACAGCAACTACTGAGTGAGTCGGCAGGGGTATTGTTGATGATCACTCTCTCGGCTAGCTTGATCTATTTAGCAGACAACTTCCTTCGTTGGGCGTCGGGGCAAATCTTCGGATGACTTTTACATCAGACGAATCACAACATTCAGACCTCATGGCAGATACGGACGAACGTTCCCAGGAGTTTTCACACGGAGAGCGACGTTGGTATGCTGTTCAGGTAGCTTCTGGCTGTGAAAAACGAGTCAAAGCGAACCTGGAACAACGGGTACAAACCCTAGATGTTGCGGAACGAATTTTGAAGGTGGAAATTCCCCACACCCCAATGATTAAACTGCGGAAAGATGGCAGTCGTCAACATGGTGAGGAGAAAGTNTTTCCAGGTTATGTTCTNATCCAGATGAGACTAAAATGGAATAACGAACTCAATCGCTGGGAAATTGACGATGAAGCTTGGCAGGTGGTCAAGAACACACCGCACGTTATCAACTTCGTTGGGGCGGAACAAAAACGGCATTCCGGTCGGGGTCGAGGTCACGTTAAACCTCTACCACTGAGCAATGCTGAGGTGGAACGAATCTTCAGACAAGCGCAACAACAGGAACCGATTGTCAAGGCAGCAATGGCGATTGGGGATCATATCACCGTGCTTTCAGGGCCTTTTAAAGACTTTGAAGGAGATGTGATTGAAGTTAGTCCAGAGCGGAGTAAGCTTAAAGCTCTACTTTCGATTTTTGGACGGGATACTCCAGTAGAATTAGAGTTTAATCAGGTTGAAAAACAAGGCTAAGGAATGGCAAAGAAAGTTGTAGCAGTTATTAAGTTGGCAATTACTGCGGGCAAAGCCAACCCTGCACCCCCAATTGGCCCAGCCTTGGGTCAACATGGGGTGAATATTATGGCGTTTTGCAAAGAGTATAACGCCAGAACCGCAGATAAAGTAGGTCTTGTAGTTCCGGTAGAAATTTCGGTTTTTGAAGACCGGAGTTTTACCTTTGTTCTCAAGACTCCTCCGGCTTCGGTATTAATTCGTAAAGCCGCTGGAGTTGAACGGGGATCGGGAGAACCGAACCGCAAGAAAGTTGGCCAAATTACGCAAGCTCAGTTACGAGAAATTGCAGAAACCAAAATGCCCGACTTAAATGCGAATGATGTGGAAGCGGCCATGAAAATTGTGGCTGGAACCGCCCGCAATATGGGTGTGACCGTTGTTGATTAAGCTTATTTGTGACTGATCACGGCATTCAAACTGTTGGTGGTCTCAATAAGTAGCCTATTGGCAACAAGTCAATTAATTCCTAGTAGTTTAGGGAATTTCCGTTAACCCTTTATTGGGGGAGAGGTACATCTTCGTTATCACCCCAGGAGATATAGAATAGAATGGCAAGACAAGAATCCCGTCGATTACGAGAACTCAGAAAAAAGGTTGAAGACCGACCTTACGAACCTTTAGAGGCGATTAATCTGTTGAAGGAAACCGCTACAGCTAAGTTTCCTGAATCAGCCGAAGCCCATATTCGTTTAGGTATTGACCCCAAATATACCGACCAACAACTCCGAACAACGGTGAGCTTACCCAAAGGTACGGGTCAAGTGATCCGGGTGGCGGTATTAGCAAAAGGGGAAAAAGTCACCGAAGCTCAAGCAGCCGGGGCTGATGTTGTTGGATCTGAAGATTTAATTAATGATATCCAGAAGGGAATGCTGGATTTTGATTGCTTAATTGCCACGCCGGATATGATGCCTCAAGTGGCGAAACTGGGGCGTTTATTGGGGCCGAAGGGCTTAATGCCTTCTCCTAAAGGGGGAACGGTGACAACGGATGTGGCAAAGGCGATCGCCGAATTTAAGGCTGGGAAGTTAGAATTTCGGGCTGATCGTACCGGCATCGTTCACGTTATGTTTGGGAAAACTGCATTCTCCGCAGCAGATTTGCTGGTGAACCTATCCACTCTGCAAGAGTGTATTGACCGCAACCGTCCTTCTGGGGCTAAGGGTCGTTACTGGCGTAGTGTGTTTGTCGCGTCTACGATGGGGCCGTCAATTGAAGTGGATATTACGGCACTGCG
>B570J29627_1000117_pt1 | contig 9129 bp, 8 predicted proteins | sample LakMenEpi13Sep09_FD_29627 | JGI IMG/M metagenome (IMG submission 29627)
CATTCCCGCGCCAGTGATATCCGCACCAGTGATACCCGCGCCAGTCGTAATGCCAGAACCCGAAGTTAAAGAGACTCCAGAGCAAAGGAAGGCGAGGCTATTAGAGGAATCTGCGGCTGTTCGGCAACGACTCATGGGGATGTATGATGATCTTGAGCATGAAGAGAAAAGAAATCCAATCAAAGCCAATCAAAATGCCATAATAGCAATTAACGAAGAAAACCCCAAAAAGTTTTTAACTAGCAGGATAAAATTCTCCAATTCAAGAGCGAAGGATTATATTAAAACAAATCCAGAAAAAGCTCAGACATATGTGGATGCTGCCAAAATCGACCTAGAACCTGCACTAGCTAAAGTTAACGATCTTTTGGGTGAAGCCAGAAAATTAGTTGAAGTAAAGAATCCGTCATCATTTAATATAAAACAAAAAGGGGATAATATAATCTTTACAAACACTTGTTAGATAAAGGAATTGACGCTTTTCAGAGGTTGGTCGATGTACCAAAATTGAGAAGTCCTGTCTCCATCGTAGTAACAGAACCATTGGGAAGCAGAAGCTCTTATTCTGACGCTGCAAAGAAAATCACACTAGGAACTGATGACCCGTCTGCCATTGTCCATGAGTTAGCGCATTGGTTGGATTTGTCTGACAATGGGGTCAAAAAAGAAGTTTTAGAATTTTACAATAAAAGAACGGAGGGAGAAAAAACGGTAAAGTTAAATGATGTTAGCAAAAACCCATATAGTAATGATGAAGTAACTAAAGTTGATAAGTGGTTAAATCTTTATATGGGAAAAGTTTATCCTAACAAGTCAACGGAAATCCTCTCAATGGGTTTAGAATTAATGTATAAGAACCCAGTATATCTAGCAAAAAAAGACCCAGAAATGTTTGATTTTATTTACTCAGTAGTTAGGAGAGGTTAACATGGCTTATCGCGTTAAAATCAATGGTGTAGTGGCAATTGTTGAAAATGGCGTTTGGTCATCCTCAACGCCCCATTATGCCGAAATTCTAAATAACGTCTTGGCAATGGAGAAATTGGCAGCCATAGACCCTGATTCGCCTTTTTTCTGGCTTAATTCCCCTGCAACACCCGACCCAGATTGGTTAATTGCCACCGAAATAGCCAAAACCTTTGAGGGGACAGTAATGGATCAACCGATTACTCCTCCAGCAACAGACGAAGATATTATTTATTAATGCGATGAAGTTCAATCCAAATGCTACGGTTTCCGAGACTCAAATGAAACTAGCGATCGCTCAAACGTTATCGCTCCCATTTGCCTATAATTCGCCCGTGATGGTACTTGATTTTGATTTAGGGGATAAGAATAGTAACAAAATAACATGGCGGTTTAAGGACGCTTTCCGACCCCGCGTGTTTAGTTCTGAGATAACCAAGAAGTCAGTTGTCTATAAACCCTTCGTGGCTCGAACTGATAGCACGGAATTGGATGTTAAATCGTGGGAAGATTTCTCGAAAGGTTACTCTTATCGAGTTGATAGTCAAGGTTTTATTGTTACAATTCAAATTAAACCGATGTGTACTATTCAATGGGAATGGAAATAATGTACCGCAACCCTGCCTATTTAGTCAGAAAAGACCATGAAATGTTCGACTTTATTTATGCTGTTGTAAGACAACGTTAAACCGTTTGTTGATATAATTAAGAAAACTAGGGTTAACTATGGATTTTAATATTTTTGAGTTAGACGGCAACAGATACCCACTAGAAAAGCCTATTGATTTCCTTCTGAATTGGGCAATGGAGGCATCGGCAGACGAGTTCAAGAGCAAGGAATCATTAGATAAAATATCAAAGGTTGTTAAGGCTGTTTGTCCTGCTATTCCTAACGACTACTTCTTTACGGTTGACCCGCAGTGTACGATCCCTTTGATTGACAGCTATCAAATAATTGACTTTGTAGCTAAATTAATGGTTTGTGTTATTGAGCGACGGATTAAGGTTATTGAGTCAATCCCAGAAGAAGACAGGGTATCTTTAAAAGTTGATATTGATCAAAAGGTGGCATTATTCCGTCAAGTTGTTGACCGCATCAGCAAGCAATTCTCTGACCTGAAGTTTAGTCTAATTTTGGGAGGGATTCAGATAACCAATAACGACAAACCACCATCCCCTGTGTCACAAGAAGATCCGAAACTTGTGGCATTGAATCGGCAGATGTGGACAGGGGTGTCCCCACAGACAGATTCAAAAATCATGGAACTGAAACGACAGATGGAGGATCTAAGTTCTGAGATTGCTCTACTAGAAAAGGTTTAATTCAGTCCCCGTATCGATCCTGGTACTCCTCAATCCCCATTTCTAGGAGCATCAAGAAAAAATAAGTCATCTCCAAAGAGTCAGAAGCGTCGTGCTTGCTGGCTTTTTCTTTTTGGGCGATCGCTTCTACCTTCTTATATAGGGGCATAGGGACACGGATGGACATTTTACGTTTTTCGATTCCGTCTGAAACTGGCATTTTATAGGACTCCTAGCGAATTTAAAAATATTTTAGCATACCCCTTGACATTTGTAGGACAACCCTGTACTATTAGAAATGTGGATGGGAAAACACGCGAAACGACACCCGCCACAAAAACCAAAAACGCCACAGTAACAAAAACTCCAGGACTAAAACTATGTTATTTACTCAACATACCGACCGCTTGACCGCTTCAATCGTGGGTATTCAATCCCATATCGACGAATTAGAAAACCAACTCAAAGCCCTTCGTGGTGACAAGTCTAGCCTTGAGTCGGAACTTCAAACAGTCCTAACCTTAGAAGGTGCGGCGGAATCAGCTATCAATCAAGCTCAGTCTTTTGTTAACGCCGCCGATTCTATGGGACGGACTGACCTGATCGCCACTTTCTGGCAGGCTATGGACGCTATGCAAAAAGGAGCGATCGCACAACTCCCAGAATCACCGGAACCCGAACCTACCCCCGAACCCGAACCTACCCCCGAACCACAATCCCCAACCGATGACGTGATCACGGTAGAAGTGACACCGGAACCCGAACCCACCACCCCGACAACGCCAGATCCCATGACTGAAACTCAAAACGGTAAAGTCCCTCAGTCGGTAGGGAGTGCGGCTTTTAACACAAAAGATGCTACTTTAGAGGAACTCAAGGGCTATGTCCGAAGTCATCAAACGGACGACAAAACCAAGGCGCACGGTAAGCTTAGTCAAAGAAGCACTTGGGTTTTGGCTGCCAAAACCCTCCTAAACATCTCAGACTATACGAAATAAGTAAAAATCCCAGACTGTACACCTGGGATTTAATCAAAAAAGACAAGTAGATTCGCGAATCAATAAACCATAACCTCTTGATTTAATACTAACAAATCAAGGGGTTTTAGGATGTCAAGTTCAAGTCTTAGCGGAGTCAGTATCACGATCTCGGCAAGTAATCAAGTTTCTCCTGTCCTTAGATCAATTCAAGAGGAGTTGCTTGGGCTGCGCCAACCCCTTCAGGTGTTTGACTTGTTTCGGAGTTCGTTCGGAGGGATAACGTCATCTATTGTTCAAGCTACGACAACTATCGGCTTCTTTGGGCAGGGGATGTCAACGCTTCGAGGATTGGTATCTAACGGCCCGTTTAGATTGTTGATTGGGCAAACAGTCGAATTACAAGGGCAGTTGCTATCGGTCGCCTCAACGATGGCAGCAACTTCAAAAATCATTAGTAACGGGTTTGAGATTAAAGACCCTACACAAGCAATCCTGGCTCTCAACCAACCTATAAACGATCAGATTAGACAGTTAAGGATTGATTCTATTGATCTAGTTGGGGTNACGTCTAAGCAGTTGATTCCCGTGTTTCAACAGGTGGCACAGGGTGCGACACCGATTGGAGCAACCCTAAGCGATGCACGGAGTTTAACTATTGACTTTGCAGCAGCTTTGGGGACTTTACAGGTTCCGTTATTTCAAAGTAGGCAAGAAATTCAATCAATTTTCCTGGGAACAATTGACATGAACTCCATCTTGGCTAAATCGTTGGGGATAACTAACACGATGGTTGCCAAGTGGAAGGCTCAAGGGACTTTGGTGCAGGAATTAACCACGCGATTGTCTGCATTTAGGGCTGGGAATAAATTAGCGGCTCAAAGTTTCGCAGGGGTAACATCAAACATTCAAGAAATGTTTGAATTGATAGGACAAAGATCGGGGGAAAAACTATTAACACCTTTGACTCAATCCTTAAACGAAGTCTATAAGTTTTTACAAACGAACCTTGAGATGTTGGTGGGTGAATCGGGGAAGGTTACAGATCAGATCCTTCGCGCGGGTCTAGCCTTCCAGTCTATTTTTAAAACGGTTCTTGGGGATGTGGTGACGGTCTTTAAGGATGTTCCATTATTCTTGTTTACCTCTCTAGCGAACGCATTGGAGGCACTGAATCAAGGGCTGGGATTCACGATGGCGGTATTGCGTCCAGCGCTGAATCTATTCTCCGTTCTATCGGGGGCTATAGCACCTCTAGCTAGTGGGTTTCTGGTAGTCGCTCTACAGGTTAAAGCACTTGGTTTTGGGGTTAAGTTACTTACCTCTGCTTTTGGGGTTTTGGGGAGTGTTTTGCTTCCAGGGGTGGGTCAGATCCTTCCTCTGCTTGCTGCTAATGCAGGTGCTTTAGGTGCTGCTTTTACGGGTCTTGGGGGAGCGACTATCTTTAGTTCTGTAGGTATGGCTCAATTCTCTGCCAACCTTCAGGGAATACCCGGCGCAATGACGTTAATGGCTTCTGCTACGGCAGCGTTAGGGAATCTTCTCAGGACAGTTGGCTTGGCGGTTGTCGCATTTGGTGCGTTCAAAATAATTGATGAATTTATCCTCAAAAACAAGGGGTTAATGGAAGTCCTTGGGGGTGTATTTGGGGGGTTGGGTGAAGTTGTCAATATTTTAATCGGGTCTTGGCAGTCGGCTTTGATCACTTCGACTGTTGTTGTCGGGGGGTTAGCGATCGCATTCCGCGCTCAATTAATCCCTGCGGTTTTGTCGTTTATCTCAATTCAATTAGCTGGTGTTGTAACCAGTTCTGCATCTGCATTTGTGTTTCTTGCCGGAGTATTGACTTCTCTTGGATTTAGTAGTATGGCTATCACGGCCGGAACTGCTGCACTTCATTTACAAATGCTGTCTGCGTCTGCAAGTCTGGGAACATTGACTATGGGAGGGTTGGCTCTTGCTNTTAAAAGTGTAGCCTTATCTGTAGCTACGTTACTCGCTCCTTTNGCTGCTGTAGCTGCGGTAGTGGGAGGTGTTGGACTTGTTCTTTATAGTCAATCCTTAAAGGATTCTACAGAAGCCACACAGGAGTTAGCTAATAGAACTGAAGAATATGGGGATTTAGCTATTGATTCGCTTGAGAAACTGTCTGTGGCTCAGAAAAAGCAACAGGAGTCAGAGAAATCAGGGATTAGATTGACCGACGAAGAATATAAAAACAATCAAAAACTTCAAAATCAAGCCAAACTCAGGATCGGATTAATAGAGGATCAAATAACTGCATTAAAAGAGCAGGAAAAAACAGTTAAGGGTGATGCCAACAAGTCTAACGTTCAATCTCAAATAGGTGAGCTAGAAAAACTAAAAACGGCATTAGCTCAAGCATCTTCTAATGTGGTTATTGCACCAAAAGATTTAATGGTATTGGGNACNGCGTTAGAACAGTTAAAGAAAAAAGCAAANGAAGCTATGGANGCAATTCTAAAACCATCTGGAGATCAGGAGGTGTTTAAGAAAAAGGCATCCGAGGTTATTGAATTTAACATGGCTTTNTTNGAAATGGGGCAAACAATTGATAAGGATGTTATTACTAAACTACGTCAGTTAGCTAACGATACAAGGTTAGATCAAGAGGTTCAACGCAAGGCACAGGAAACAATTACTAAAGTCATTGAGCAGGAAAGCAAAAAGCGATCCGATACTATTGCAAAACAAAAAGCAGAGGTAGAATCTCAACAAAAAAACGGGGAGATAGGAGTAAGGAAATCGGAAAAGTTAATAACTGATTTAACTATCAAGGAATTAGAGGAACGGAAATCAGCCCAACAAGAAATCCAGTCCGAGCAACGAGCTTTTGGAAACATTGAAGCAGCCCGAAAAGCCGGGGAAGAAATCAAGAAAATAGAATCAGATATTACTAAAGCAATTGCAGAGGAACGGTCTAAACGAAACGAGGAACTGGTTAAAAACTTTCAGGAGCAACAGTCAATTATTGAGGGGTATCTCGCCCAAGGATTAACCACAGAGAAAAACTACAACAACCAAAAATCACAGTTACAAATCGAGGGATTGGACGAACAAATTAGGCAGCAGCGAAACAAATTAGGAAAATTAGCAGGGGATGATAAAGAAGGTCGGGAGGCTATTAACGCCGAGATAGGGAAACTCCAAGTTCAACGGCAAAAAACAATTAAGGACGGTTATGATCAAGAGCTTTCTACCCTTGAAAAACAACTCCAGAAAACCGTTGATTTAGTCAAAGAGGCTGAATTAATTAGACAAAGTGAAGTTCAGAAGTCGTTTAATGAATTTGGAGGTAATCAGAATTTAATTAACGAGGAAAATGTAAAAAACAACCTTAAGACCCTTGAGGCTGAATACAGTAACACGGTTAAAAAATTAAAGGAAACAAAATCTCAACCAGCGCTATCAGATCCCCGACTAGAGACTGACAGACAAACTAAAATCAGAAAGTTAAGACAAGAACAACTCCAACAATCTTTGGGGATGTTGAAAGTCGAGAAAGAAGCCTGGGATGCTCATACTCAAACCGTTTTAGGGAATATTGCCAAAGAAAACAACGCCCAATTATTAAGCATAGAAAAGCAGATTAATAGCGGTAACGTACTGAGGGAATTAGAGGGGGCTGCAAGTGCTACCGATAAAGTTCAGGAGTTGCAAGTTCTACTTAGTCGAGAAAAAGACATTAATAAGCAAGCCGAGTTAAGGTTGTCCCTAGAGAAAGCTATCAGGGAAGAACGGGAAGCCTGGGGAGCGTTGGGGATTGCCGAAATTGAAGCAATTAACAATCTTGAGTTAATCGCCTTAAAAAATCTGCTAAACCAAGGGAAAATTCTCAAGGAAGAATACGATCTGAAAATAGCACAGCAAGCCATAGAAACATTACAAAAACGAATTAGTTTAGAGACGGATGTTGGCAAGAAAATCAAGCTCCAATTACAGCTAGTTGAAGAACAAGGGCGGTTGATTGATGCAAACGTAAGGAGATACGAAGCAGGGTTAAACAAGGAAGCACAAGCCTACGAGAACACCATTAAACGCCAGAATAATGAACTAGACAATCAGAGGCGGAAATTCGATATTCTCAACAAAGCCCTTCAGATGCGCTCGGAATTACAGGACGCACAGAAGGGGGTGTTTGACGCGGCTAGTAGCTTTTACTCAGGGGAATTAGATGCTTTAGTCCAAGGGGAACGCTCCGAACGGAAGAAAAAACAACTTGCAGAATTAATCTCGGCTATTAAATTAAAATCAGCAATACAGCAAGCTGAATTTGAGAAACAAAGTCTGATATCCCAACAATTAATGAAAACCATCGAGCTTGAACGGGAGAAAATAGCTGCTAGAAGGGCGCTGAATGATGCGAAAATTGAAAAAAGAAAAGCTGATAATGCTCTTAAAGTAGCAAAAAAAGATCCTAGAACAACTCCAGAACAGTTAGAGGAGCTGCAAACAGCGGCAGATATAGCAGGAGAGAACGTTGGCTACCAAGAGCAAAATTTGGGTTTATTACGAAAACAAGAATTTAACCAGTCAAAGGTTTTTAAACTCCAGAGAGAAGCGTTAGAATTCCGCAGTCAAGGGGCTATTCGTTCGGCACAGGTAGACTTGGCCAACAACACCAGTAACAGATCATTAAAACGGCAGCGTTTTGCAGATATTACTGCCAGTGTGCTTGATAGGTTTGAAGTGGGCAGCGTAAGCGATCTAACGGGTCGAGCCGCAGCGACGGGAGAGCAAGCCCTCAGAGAAAGTGGATTAAAAGGGAGCAGAAGATTGCCAGGAGGGATGTCCGCAGAGGAAACGATGCGGAGCATGAGAGGGGATGGGGAGTTCTCTGGTGCAACAGGTAGCGCATCTTCTGAAATCTACAAACTCACTGGCGGACTTGGAGGGGGATCAGTACCTTCTCCTCAATTAACAGATCCTCTAAAACTCCCCTCCGCATTGTCTCCCGTTTTATCCCCTAGTATTCCCCCAGACTTCTTACGGGCGTTGCAACAAGCTACAGAGAAAGGGCAGACGACAATCTCTCCAACAATAAATATCCCAATTACCGTAAACGGCGATCAAAAAGTGGGGGAATCAATTAAGAAACAAGTGGAGCCAAGATTAGAAAATGTTATTCAGCAAATGGTTAACCTCTCCCGTAATTAGTGGAGCTATCTTACTGGGAAGTGTAGGGAATGTGATCGCTACAAGCGTAAAATAAAACTAATCCCTAGAGGTTAGCTTGACCCCTAGGGATTATTGGTTATTCTTGACAATCAAATCAATTAATCATCGTCACTATCGCAATCATCATCAAAATAAAGACAATCNCGGGNCGCTATTNGGCGNGCTTCGCGCTCCCAATCACAGGATTTTTTATAATTATCGGAGGTCGGTTCGCCGTCGTTGTTTTCCCCAAATAATTTAACGGTCATCTGCAAAACAACGACGGCGTTATCCCACTCAAAATATAGATAGGACAATCGCAAACCCTTAACAATATGGTAGACGACCCAACCATCCCCGGCCCCATGATTAGTAATTCCCCAATTCCCGACAACAAACCCTTCTACCTCTGTGTATTCGATAGGTTTTCTGGGTTCGGTGCGAGTAGCATCCGAAAATTTTGTGGCAATCTTAAAAGTAGATTTTTGCATTGTTTTTAGTCCTATTGGTGAAGTTTAGGAGAGGGAGTTTAAACCCTCTCAATTGATTTCTCCTATCTATAAAAATTGATTTGATTGTCTTCTAGGGATTCAAACCACTGCGCTTCTGTTGGCATCAGGTGTTCGTTATTTTTGAATGGATAAGGGAATATTCTCCTTGCTATTTTTGACGCTGCGATCGCATCTCTTTTTGTAGCAAACCAACC
>B570J29627_1000121_pt1 | contig 9025 bp, 20 predicted proteins | sample LakMenEpi13Sep09_FD_29627 | JGI IMG/M metagenome (IMG submission 29627)
GGTTGGTTTGCTACAAAAAGAGATGCGATCGCAGCGTCAAAAATAGCAAGGAGAATATTCCCTTATCCATTCAAAAATAACGAACACCTGATGCCAACAGAGGCGCAGTGGTTTGAGGTTTTAAAAGACAATGCAATTCCATTTATTAGATAGGAGAATCTCATGTTACAAGTTGAACCCGAGTCTGAATCAATTGATAACGTTATTCAGTTTGCAGACAAGTCCCCTGTTGAAAAGAATCAGGGAACAATGATGAACAAACAGGGAAAACTACACTTAGACATCTATAACTTGCAGTGTGACTTGATATCAGGGGGGATCAATAAATTTACTTACATCCTCTATATGATTCGCCTTCTTTATGGGACTGAGAAGGATATAAAAATCACCCTAGAGAATTTAATTGAAGTCCTGAATTGTGATGGAGTCACCCCATTGGGAGCCGAGAAAAAGATTCAATTTGAAATAGCAGACGTTCAGGTTGAGTTAGCAAAGATGAGTAAAAAGGGTTTGCTGACAAGCTACGAGGTTCCCATTCAATTAAATATTACAAGCCTATGACTGCCACTACTCAGACCCTAGAGGATTAAAACAATGAAATTATTTGATCGGATGCGCGACGAAACCTGTGGCGGAATCTATGACGGAATCCATGACTGCACAGTTAACTTTAAAATATGGTGGAATCTTGTCTACCGCAAAAGTCGCTACGACTACCAGATCATTGCTTTTTGGTATTGGTTGAATTATCCCAGTTCAGAAGGTAGTTGAAATGAAAAAATCAGTATCGTGGCGTGATCATGCGATTAATCGAATATCAAACTCCCTCCTTGAGTATGAGATGCAATGCGCTTGTTTGGGCGAACAAACCAACTCTAAGGATGCCCGGAAGTATTGCAACGACCGCTACCCCTTCGGAATCAGGGAACATTCACCCTACAAGATATGGCTTGAGGAACTGCGGTTAATTCAAAAGTTTATCGCGCTAGGCAAGCCATTTAAAACCTACCCTCACTGGCGAAATTGTGTGAACTCTAGGGGGGAGTCGTGGAACAATCCCAAAAGTAAAACGGTAGTCAGTGAAGGTCAATTAAGTTTGTTTTAATCCTCAGCATCAGAATCATCAAGAATCCGACTAATTAATTCGTCTGAAGATATCTCTAAATCTTCAGACCTTTCCTTTAACATCCGACTAATCAAGTCCAAATTAGCTTCTATCCTAGCCTGAAGAATGTTGCCAGCTAATGCGGTCGGGGTTGTACCCTTCAGGAAAGCCCATATTCTAAGCCACTTTCGGTAGAATGCTGAGGTTGTTAGTCCTAATCTGTATTTCTCATCGGTTGCCATAATAGTTACTTTAGAGTTACCCTTGAGTATATGATATTTTAATCACGCTAAAAGAGGCGAGAAGGCTCTAATCCCTCTCCCCTCAATCCCAACCCACCTTAAAACAAGTTGAGACAATACCATGTTCACACAAAAAGAGCTATCTGTAGACGATTTCCGTCAAATCACAGGAAAGTCAATCAATCAAATTTGTCAGATGACGGGGGCGGATCGAGATACAGTCTACCGACACAAAAACAATGCCACGAGCGATCGCCCCCAATATGTTCAATTCCGATATCATCTAGGGCTTTTAGCTCAGACAATAACAAAGTAGTCGCAAATTACAACCCCATAGCATTTTGCAATATTCCCACCCTTAGAGGTGGGTTTATTGTTGTTGTTAGTTAAGCGTTTCATTTCGCTTAACTAACAGAAACCAAACGATTTGTAATCATTTATGCGGAGCGCAAGTATTGAGGAAATCACCCATTTTACCCGTGAGCAGGTAGCCGAGAGTTTAGGAGTTTCGGTTAATTACCTCCGAACCCTATGTCAAGACCTCCGAGGCGTTTTAAGCCCAGAGGAATTTGATTTTCAACCCAATGACGGCATGATTTCGGCTGATGCTGCAAGCAAGTTAATCGAGTACAAAAACAGGGCAAGAACTCGAACCCGTGAACGGATTTTAAACGACATTAAATTAAGAGGATTATGACAGCACAAACTCAACAAAACTACGACCTTGACGCGATCGCATCTGCGGTTGGAGTCAAATCAGAAAGAGCCAGATTAATCATCTCCTCTCTGGTAGAAAATTTCCATTTTGACGCAACAAATGTTCCTCAAAATGGGATGGTAGCGATTCTTTCTTCAATTATCGGAATACAACAAACCCACTCATTGTCTGTTTCCCAAGCCGTTGAAAAATACGTTAAAGACTTGCAATCCCAACAGAAGAAAGCGGGGGGAAAAACAGAACACGCAGCCGGATCTATGGCTGAAACAATCGACAAAATGGCTGACAATCTAGCCGAACAAATAGCCCCCAAGGTTGTCGAACTGGCTGCGGAAAAACTACAAGATAAAGTCTTAGAACATTTTGCCCAAGGCTTTGAATTTGCAAAAGTAACAACCTGTTTCAATCAAGTGGGAATGATTATTGATGCCGAGATTCGAGAGGTTGAAAGAGCAGATCGATTTCAACTTACCGGAAGCGAAAACGTTCTCAATTACTTTGCGTTGCCAGAGGGCAAATAAACCAATCAAAAAGCAATATCCCGATGTGGTTTTTCTTATGCACGGAGGGATTTGTTAAGTAAAAACCAGGTACAGATTATGGTGTCATCTATCGCAAAAACAGCAAACAATATTAAGAAGTCAATGATTAACACAATCATACTCCTAATAATTGGAACGGGTATTGGAGGTGGTAGTGTCATCTGGATGCTACAAGCAAATGCAAACGGTATTTGCAGTCTACTCTCTGCAAAAAACCAATTCATTAACATAGTGCAAAAGGACTCAAAATAATGGATACAATTCTTCTCCCGTTGGTTCACGACAACCTGTCATGCGACACGGTGATTTCTCACAAAACCTTGGCACGACTTGGCACAAGCCTTGTCTTATGCCTTGTCTCGCCCTCTATGACAGGTCACGCCTTGGCAAAACTCCCGCCAGGTTATGAGTTTCAACAGGCATATTTGCAAACAGAAACTATGCCACAAAGACCGTGCCAAAACCGTCGAACCATCCAAGAATACGAATACACATTACCCCAAGAAAACCAAGAATATGAGCCACGTCAGTATCAACAGAATCCAGAGATTGCAGAACGCGGATACGGTGATTCAGGATTATCGGGGTACAGATTCAACATCGGAAGTCAAAACACAATCATCTTTAAGTTCTTCTGAGCTTAGACAAATGAAAAACAGAATCTTGTCACAGGACAAATGTTCTGATAAAGACCTCGAAAAACTTTCAATAATTAACGAATTACTAGGAGAAAAAACGATGAAGGTAGATAAATTTTTTGACAAGTTAAATGGGTGGCAGTGGTTAATAGTTGGAATTGTTGCAGGTTTGATTTATCAAAATATGGTAACAAGACCACAGCCTCAAACATTACAACCGCAAGTTTCACCCAACACTGTGATGACTCCTAATGGTGGTGCAGTGAATATGTACAAATTTGAAAACAATTAAAAACAATGTCAAACAGAAAGAACGGAATCCATATCAATTACTATGAAGCTCCATGTCAAAACTATCAACAACCAAGTGATGATTGCCAACAACAACCAAACCGGAATGCTACATCATCAGGAATGTCTTCAAATATAATGCTTTTGCCAATAGGTTTTATATTCCTGATATTTATTTCACCTATTGTTGTAGGAGGAACAAGATACATTGAACGTCCTAGTCAACCATCGCCCGACATAATCATCAACAACAACAATAAAATGCAGCGATGACAAATTTATACACGAAAAAGGAAATGATGTTTTGGATAGTAGTTTGGTTCTTAACTTATCTCCTTTGCTTACAAAGAGGGGGTGCTGATATTGTTGATAATCGCACCCCAGACAATACCGGAGCTTTCTGTCAAGCCTACGCTCAAGGGGATTTATGATAACGATAAACCATAGATTCATTATCCAATGGATGATTTTTGGAATCATTCTTTACCTGACAATCCCCCCTTTAGTCGCAATTCACAACAACATTGTTTGTAACAGATATTATGGACTTCACAAAAAATAAACAGAATTTGATTTGGTTAGGAATTGCAGCCGTTGCAGCAGCATTTTTCCTTTATTCAGGAAAGATTAACCTACCTAACCAACAGCAATCACAGTCACCGCAACACCAGACACCAGGTTCGATAAATTTAGACTGGTAAACCCATGCTCAAAGATTTTAAGTGTGCAGCTATCTATCTGGGAATAATGTGGGCTTTGGAAATGTTTTTCCCAGAATTTGATTATTTTGGAATCAGACCAGGAGTGGAAGGCATAGGAATGTTAGGAATTATAACCTCGCCATTCCTGCACGGAGATCCCCAACACTTGATAGGGAACACAGTCGGATATTTGCCATTGGCAACCCTGACAATTTTCAAAGCCCCTGGAAAATTCAATTACAACTTTTGGGTGATTTCAGTAATTGAAGGTTTTGGTGTTTGGTTCTTTGGTCAACCTGGTTCAAATCATATAGGAGCAAGCGGGGTGATATATGGTTTTTTTGGATTTTGTCTTCTTAGTGCTGTCTTTCGTCTTGATTTTCCTAATCTGGTATGCGCTGTTATTACCTGGATAATATTCCAAAATTTAATCGGTGGAATGCTGCCATCGGTTGCGCAAGGGATTAGTTGGGAAGGTCATCTGGCAGGGTTTATTGGTGGTGCGATAGCGGGGTATTTAGATGCAAATTCTCAAAGAAAATTGGAGGCAAATTAAATGTATTTGCAACAATCTGAAACCCAGACCTCCCCCCAGATAACAGGATTGATGGTATTTAATTGGTCAATGGGTTTGCTGAGTTTATTGTTAGTTGGTTTGATAACTTCTGAAGTTGTCAGGCTAATCAATAAACCAACAGAGGAGTTTCAAAAGTTTGTAGCCGTAGCCAACCTTTCAGGTTATGAAAAATGCCTGAAAAACAAAGGTGGCGAAGGGTGCAAAGAACAGCTAATTATTGAATGGAGAAAAAGAAATGGCAACTAAATTAGACGGTTTACGCAATCGTTTTTCAACTGGAAACATTATCAAAGAAGCTGGCACGGGCGCTAATTTCTCTAAAGTGATGAGTCCAACAGGAAAAGGTGATATCACTCCCTATACCCGTGAACGCTCCTATGCAGGAACTGATGAATTTGACCAACAGTTCAATATTCCTGACCGAGTTAACCCATCTGAAAATGAAGCTAAGGGAGCTAAGATTATTGCCGAAAATGCAATCAAAGCAGCATCAAATAAAAAGGTAATTGTCGAAGCTCAATTGAAAGTTGATAAAGCTCGTACTGAGTGGTACGAAGCTGACCAACAATATGTTAAAGGTGTGGCAGAAGGTTCATTGAAACGTTTTGAGGAAAAGATTCAAACTCAAAAAATGTTAGATGGTCAAGCTCCTAAATATATGCAAATCGTTGGTAATTACGCTAACGAAAATGTAGGGGCTGTTAACGTGATGCGCCAGTTGGACAAAATTGAAAACTCGATGAAACTGTAAATTTATTTGGGGGTGAAACATTCCCCCAATCAAAACATGAAACTATGGAAAGTCAAAAAGTTTTCAATCTTTGGAACAGGTTTATCTTGTTCCTTTTTGTTATCACATTTTGCTTTGCTTTATCCTGAAGCTAGAGTATTGCTAATTTGTCTTTATCTGGGTTTGATTGTTGGTAGTGTTATTTTATATTTAATTTCTGATAATCAAGAATCTGTAAACTCTGACGAGTTAGTTTTTGGTGCTATAGCTTTATTGATTGGTGTTTTTTATGCTTTAGGAATAGGACAATCTTGGATAGTTTTAAGATTATTATTATGGATTTTATTGTTGATTGTCACTGTTTCAATTTGGATATATTTCACATTACCTCAACCTGAAAATAATGAATAACTCAACTACACCTGAACATTTAAAAAATCCTCACCTGTCAGCATGGTCAATAGGTCTAACCATCGCTGGTTGTAGTCTGGCGATGTTTTCACCTTTGGCAATCAACAAAAACCCACAGTTAGGGATTGTTGGCACGTCTGCGGGTGCAGTGCTATCCATTGCGGGGTGGGTGATGGGGAGTCAATCAGAGAAATCAATCAAGCTACAAGCCAAGGTAGAGGAGCAAACCGAGGCTATATTTCTGCGGCGGTTGGGGATGGAATATGAGTTAGAAAAATTTAGGGATATTAGATATTTGAACGAAAGTCAGCAAGCGATCGCGCAGCCTAAAAGCCATGATCAAACATTACCACCATCGCAACAAAGAAGGTCGGATGACAATGAAGGGAATCTTCACCGGAGTCAATTGATGGTTTTAGACCGAGAGAGTCCTGTGGAATATAATCAAGAGAATCATGATATCTATTCAGATGAACTATCATTTATTCCTTGCGATATTCCCTCCAATCATATCTTAAACTTCTATAACTGGGATAAGTTAGCCGATGAGTCTTCGGGAATATTAATCGGGGGAAATTCTGGGAGCGCAAAAACATCTCTAGGTGCTGGTTTCGTGATTGGCAAACTAACTGAGCATAAACCCGCCGAGGTGATTGTTTTGGATATCCACGCTTCAAAAAACCCTATCTGGCAACAAATGGGTTTCCCTAGGGTTGAATCAGATGTTGAAATAATTTATCAGATTTTGTGCTGGCTAATTGAAGAAGTCGAAAACCGAAAAGAAAAAGACGGGCATTCTATCATTGTCTGCTTGGATGAAATCAATGATACGATGTCCGAGTTAGCACAATTAGACACTATCAAACCATTGCAAAACAAGGAAAAAAGAGTTAAGACTTTTACTTATGCGATTCGGAAACTTTCTAATGCTAGAAAATTTGATATTTGTTTAATCGGTTTCATGCAAAGTCATAACACCGAAGCAATAGGAATTGATGGGAAGTTTAGAAATAATTTCCTTTTAATTCTTTGTGGTGCTAGTGCTAGGAGTGAGATTCAAAACTTGTGGAAACATGACACCCCTGAATTTCAGTACATCCAAAGTGCTGCCTATCCTGTTGTTGTTTGTGGTTCTAATCAGCATCAAATCGCAGAACATCCAACGCATAAACATCATCTTGAGTATAGAAAAAAAGGCAATGCTCCTGATGGTTTATTAAATCCTATTTTTTTAAATAAACCAATAGATGTTAAAACAGTTCCATCACCTAATATCAATCTAAAAAAAGATGATGTTCCCAAAGTGTTACAATCAATAAATCCCTTAGATTGTAATACCTGGCAATCAATAGATTATCCCAGTGGCTTGCAATGGCTACCACAACACGAAGCGGGAGTATATTGTGTATTTGTTGACGGTTATCAAAACCCTCTTTATGTAGGTCAATCTAAAGACCTTTGGAGACGTTGGAACAATAAAGGTGACTGGGAACATCATGTTAAAAAACATCTTGAATCAATTGGTGACGTATCGGTGAAAATAGCTTTTTACATCACAAAAAATTGGGATGAGCAAAAACGTTTAACTCTTGAGTCAGAATTACAAGCTAAATATAAACCTTCGTGGAATGGAACAGCTAACAAAACATTACCCGATAAAACACTTTCTGAATCGGCTCAAGCGGTGTTTAATTTCATCAAGGAAATATTTAAGGGTGAACCTATACCAGCCCGTGACTGTTACCGCAAATCATCACTCAAAACTCAGTTTGGATTAAATGCTGAAACTACTGAGTTGATATTTGATGAATTGCAAAATTTTGGTTTAGGTCAAAAACTAATCAAGGAAATTAATGGTTTCAGAAGTGTAAACTTTTTACCTGATATGTAGTAGAATAATGGTAAAATTATCATAAAACAAAAACAAGAAAAAATAATGAAAAAACTGTTTTTATCACTATTGACTGTTACATTATTGAGCGTATCTTTTGCTAATTCATGTTTAGCTAATGCAAATAGAACGATATTTAATCGTTCAGGAAATTATTTAGTTTTTATATCAAAAAACAAAAAAACACAACACATAATAAAAAATCCTTTAGATATACCTCAACAATTAAACATCACTTCAGATATCCCTTTTCGTGTTATTTGTGAAAAAGATTACGGTGCAGACTATTGTTCAGGATATTTTGATAGAAGTTATCGAGTGATGAAACCAAATGAATCAATAATTGTCGAATTTTATGATTTATATGGTGGGATAAAAAATACATTAGCTATTTCTTTTTCCAATCTAAAATAATAAAAAATTAAAACTATTTTACTTTTTACCTGATATGTAGTAGAACCTTTGATTTATCCTATAAGCAAAGCAAAACACAAGCCCATGAATTATCCCGAAGTAGTCGAATCAGTCTACAGTCAAATCCTGTTAATCCCAGAACCCAATCCCATCCCCAAAAACAAAGACTTTATTTTGATGGCACTCTATCACCGGACGACAAACCCTAAAGCCAAATACCCCCGTGAAGGGGCTGTCAAAACCATTCTTGATCTTGGTTTAGAGTTTGCTCCTGTTGAGGATTGGAACATCAGCTTAGAGGATTACAACGCCGCCAAACTAAACCAACAAACCCGATGGTTGGCGTGGCGAGAGGGGCTAACACCTGTTAACTCAGGGATGAAGAAAACTATAGATAATGAACAGGAGTTTTAAATGAAAAAATCCAAACCAAAATCAGACTATCCAGAGATTGTCGAGTTAGTTGTTGATACTGCCAGAAAGCGCGGCGGGAATCAATTATTAACAGATGTCAATTGGGTAACTAAGACCTTGTTCAAATATCAGAATGGTGTGACTCCTCTGACTGATACAGACTCGGATTGTGTCAGGATTGGAGAGGAGTTAAGACCCCGTTATAAGTGGCAGATCACCAGAGATCATGTAGCTTTTGCTAATCAGAATAGTATTAAGAAGGGATGGAAATAGTTATGAAAGATTTGGAAAGTTTGCTGAATGAAGTAGAAGAAATATCGAAAGAAATAGCTAGTCATCATTACACTATTT
>B570J29627_1000126_pt1 | contig 8906 bp, 7 predicted proteins | sample LakMenEpi13Sep09_FD_29627 | JGI IMG/M metagenome (IMG submission 29627)
ATTTCCCAAAATCCGACTCAACCGATGACAAATTTACCTCAATTAAACGGAAAAGCTACGGTAGTAATGACGGTCAACGGATCGCCGATTACGATTGAAGTGGATGGAACTAATGCCCCGGTTACGGCTGGAAACTTTGTTGATCTGGTCAATAAAGGAGTTTATGACGGTCTAGCTTTTCATCGGGTTGTCCGTGAGCCTGATCCCTTCGTGGTTCAAGGGGGTGATCCTCAAAGTAAAGATCCTAACTTTCCCAGCGCTAGATTAGGTACTGGGGGATTTATTGATCCGGCTACTTCTAAAGAACGCATGATTCCCTTAGAAATTAAGCCCAAAGGTGCGGAACAGCCGATTTATAGTAAAACCTTAGAAATTGCTCGGATCACCGCAGCACCCGTTTTATCCCACCNTCGCGGCGCGGTAGCTATGGCCCGTTCTCAATTTCCCGATTCGGCTTCTTCTCAGTTCTATTTTTCTTTAGCGGAATTGCCTTTTCTGGATGGGAGTTATGCGGTTTTTGGGAATGTTACCGATGGGATGAATGTTGTGGATAAGATTCAACAAGGCGATCGCATTGACTCGGCAAAAGTCACCCAAGGGTTAGAAAATCTGAAAAATTAATCAACTCTTAAAAAATGTCAACACGAATCCCCGATTTATGGCATAGAGATTAAGTCCCTGTAGGGGTGGGTTCACCGAGATTAATCGGATTTGACAGATCATCTTGATCAACCCGCCCTGACCGCTATCCTGGCTGAGTCTTAACAAAGAATGCAAGTTGTTGTTACTGGTATTGGTTTAATCTCGGCATTAGGAAATTTGGAAATAACCTGGAAACAATTGTTATCGGGTCAGTCAGGAATATTACCCCATCAACCTTTCGGTGAACTTCCTACAAAACCCCTGGCTTTAATTCATAGTATCCCGTCTGATCCTACGGAATTATTAGAAACTGCGATCGCCGATGCCTTAATTATGGCTAATTTAACTCCACCTTTATTAGATTGTGGTGTTGTAATTGGTTCTAGTCGGGGATATCAAGGAAAATTAGAACAATTAGCAAGATTTTACCCCCCCTACCCCTCCTTACTGCGGGGGGGAGAAGATACGGGAATTAGTTTAAGCAAATTTGTAGAATATTTACCTTTTAATATTGCTTTAAATGCAGCTAAAAAAATAGGTTCTACGGGAATTATTTTATCACCNATGGCGGCTTGTNCTACNGGAATTTGGGCGATCGCTCANGGATTTGAACTNATTAAAACCCAACAGTGTCAGCGTGTAATAGTGGGAGCAGTGGAAGCACCNATTACTCCTTTAACCTTAGCAGGATTTGAACAAATGGGAGCCTTAGCCAACACAGGTTGCTATCCCTTTGATCGAGATCGAGAAGGGTTTGTTTTAGGGGAAGGGGCGACTATTTTAATCTTAGAATCAGAAGATCTAGCGCAACAGCGAAATGCTCAAATTTATGGGAAAATATTAGGATTTGGATTGACAGCAGATGCTTGTTATGGTAATAAACCTGATAGAGTTGGAAAAAGTGCGATCGCCGCGATTCAAACCTGTTTAAAAAATAGTAATTTATCATCTGATGAAATTGATTATATTCATACCCATGGAACCGCTACAAAATTAAATGATGACCATGAAGTTCAATTAATTAAACAATTATTTCCCCAAGGTGTTTCTGTTAGTTCAACAAAAGGCGCAACCGGACACACATTAGGGGCGTCAGGAGCATTAGGAGTGGCGTTTTGTTTAATGGCATTAAAGGATCAACTTCTACCCCCCTGTGTGGGTTTAAAAACACCAGAATTTGATTTTGATTTTGTTACCTCTGTTCGTTCTATGGTTATCAAAAATACTTTGTGTTTTAGTTTTGGATTTGGAGGACAAAATGCTATTATTGCAATTGGTAAAGCCTAATCGTTGTTGCGCTTAAGCGCAATCTTTACAAAGGCTCTCATCCCAACAACATAATAGTAATTACTCAATACTAATCAAAATAAATAATGCCATTAACTGAACGTTTATCTAAAATTAAATGGGAGCATATTCCCTCAACTCTGTCTTTATTTTCGGGATGTGGAGGGATGGATTTACCTTTGCATAAAGCTGGATTTAAAGTGGTTTGGGCGATTGATGCTAATAGAGATGCTTGTCAAACTTTTCGCCGAAATATTGGGGATGTAATTGTTAATAATCAAATTGAAAATATTAATATTGCTGAAGTTCCTGATGCGGATTTAATTACGGGCGGTTTTCCTTGTCAAGATTTTTCAATGATTTGGAAACGTCCAGGGTTAGAAGGAGAACGGGGAAATTTATATACTTATTTTCTTAAATTTGTTCAAGATAAAAAACCGAAAGCGTTTATTGCTGAAAATGTTAAAGGGTTATTAAGTGCTAATAATTATCAAGCAATTGAACNGATTATTTCTGATTTTGAGAATATTGAANCCGGATATTTAGTTAAACCCAAACTCTATAATTTTGCCGATTATGGGGTTCCTCAATTTCGAGAACGGGTATTATTAGTAGGAATTAGAAAAGATACGGGATTTAATTTTATTCATCCTGAACCGGAATATGGGTTAAATCGAAAATATCCCTATCGGACTGCATCGGACGCATTAGCAGGAGTCGAAAATATTTCCAATAATAATGAACATCAAAAAATCCAACCGAGAACTATTGAAATTTTAAAACGGATTAAACCCGGTGGCAATTTTACCGATATTCCTAAAGATAGCGAATATTATGTTAAAGGCATGATTAGTCATGTTTATCGGCGTTTACACCCTAACCAACCTTCAACTACTATTATCGCAGGAGGCGGTGGGGGAACTTGGGGATATCATTACGATGAACCCAGAGCATTAACCAATCGGGAACGCGCTCGGTTACAATCTTTTCCAGATGATTTTATCTTTGAAGGATCATTTACAGAAATTCGTCGCCAAATTGGAAATGCAGTTCCTCCTGATGGGATTGTAGCGTTAATTGAAGNGTTAATTCCTTTATTTACAGGGAAATATCAGAGTGTTGATTTATATGAGTTAAGTGAAAATTTACAAAAATTATCAATTAAAGAACGATTGAAATTAGCGAATCAAGAAAACCGTGAATTAGTATCACTCCGGTAGATAATCAGGGTTTAAGGTGTCCTCTTGAGAAAACGGTGATTCTACAGGAAAAGTATTAATTGATAATCCCGTTTCATCCGCAGCTAATTCTCTGGCATCCTGATAACATTCTTGAAAAACTTCAAGAAAATATCGCTTTAAACTCGGACTATTTTTAAAATCATTTCGTAATCTTTTTCGATGTTCTCGAATAGTAAATAGCCAACTGTTGGTTCGTTTCTCAGATTGATACTTATATTTTAATAGGTGCATTAATAAAATTCTGAGATTACTCTCAATTGCTGATTTTTCACTTCTTCCCATAGCTTCTAATTCTTCAATTAAATTAACCATATCAACTTCAGGTAACTTTCCATGTTGTAACTGATGAATAGTATTCATTAACCACAAATGATAATCTTCTTCATATAAATCAGAAGTTTGTTTAGATTCTGTGATAGAAAGTTGGGTTGTCATGGGATATCCTACACTCAGTTAATTTTAATTATATAATAGGGAACAGGCAACAGGCAACAGGGAACAGAAAGAATATACCAGTCTATGTTCTAACCTTGGAATTCATATATAAAAAATAGGTTAGATTTTGTTTTCTTAACCCAACCTACCTTAATTTTGATGATCAATTTAGAATGTGAGATCGAGTTTACTGTGGTTACGATAACACCAGCCTAAAATAATCCCTAAAACGGATAATTTAATCATTTCTAGGGTAAAATAACTTAAGTGCAGTTGGTTCATGCCCTCGGGAATTGTATTGAATCCATTAAATAGATTTAAGTTAATTCCTAATGCACTCATTTGAGGGGTAAGAATATAGGTATAAACCATGGCAATGGCAAACAGAAATAGCGATAATCCAGTGATTGTCCGTAGGCGACTACTGAATTTTTCAGGAAGGTTCATCGCTAAAGCAATTAAACCCGTTAAACCAACCGCCGCACAAACTAATTCAATCCGGTTAAAGACTGAAAAAATTAGAGTTCCCGCCGAAGTAAATCCGGTTTCTTCCATCATGCCAGAAATATACATCGTCGGCATAATTACAAAGTCAAGAATCAAACTTCCCGCCATCCATAATCCGAGAGTGGCTAACACCAGTGTCAGCCAGCGTGTGGGATGATATTCTGCTTTAGAGATAGTAGCCATAGTAATGATTACCTTGTATGAATAATAATTGCTGTCTTCACTTTTTATAATAGCGAATATTTTCACAATAGAATGTGAAGTATTTTGTATAACAAAACTTTACAAAAAAATATAAATCTTTAAGTCTTGGTTCTTAAACAGGATAAAAGCTGAGTTTTGAAATCTTTTTTTAGACAGCCTAAATTTTCCGATAAAATACGGTTTCTTAATTGTAAAAATTGTTACTTGCGGAGGGGATAGTAATATGGTATGAATTTTTGCTAAAATTAACCCAGATATAATCAACACTAAGAAAAAGGATAAATAATTAAAGTGAAAGCAGTTATTTTATTGTCCGGTGGCTTAGATTCTTCGACGGTTTTATACCAAGCAAAAGCAGATGGTTGTGAATGTTATGCCATTTCTTTTGATTATCAACAGCGACACAGTAAGGAACTCGAATCAGCGCGAAAAATTGCCGAATTTGCCGGAGTTGTCGAACATCAAGTCGTAACTTTTGATTTGAGTCTATGGGGGGGGTCTGCCTTAACCGATAATCGCCTCGATTTACCCCAGGATAGATCTACAGAAATAATGGCTGGAAGTATTCCAATTACTTATGTTCCGGCTCGGAATACTATCTTTTTAAGTTTTGCTTTAGCCTATGCAGAAGCGATCGCCGCCCGGAAAGTTTATATTGGTGTTAATGCGTTAGATTATTCGGGTTATCCCGATTGTCGTCCCGATTATATTCAAGCCATAGAAGAAGTCTTTAGATTAGGAACAAAACAAGGTCGAGAAGGTGATCCGATTACGATTGAATCTCCACTGATTCATTTAGCAAAAACAGAAATTATCAAATTAGGAAATCGCTTAGGGGTTCCCTGGGAATTTACTTGGTCTTGTTATGCCGGAGAGGAAAAAGCCTGTGGTGTTTGTGATTCCTGTCGTTTACGATTAGCCGCCTTTGCTGAACTAGAATTAATAGATCCGATTGCTTATATAGCAGGGAATAGGTAATGGGTAATAGGTAATTACGAATTACGACTGATATCAAATAACGAGAAGTATTACTCCTGTTCCCTCCCCCCCTAGCCCCCCGTGCACGGGGGGCTAGGGGGGGCTGTTCCGGTGTTCCCTGCTATACTTTCTTCCTTATGGTTGGTGCAGTTAAATGTGATCTGAAAAGACCTGAGTTCCTTTATCAGCTTCTAAACTATCTCCTTTATTTTGGCCGTCGTGGAAGGCGCAAAGAATCACATCACAGGTTTTTCCCCAGGCGAGTGCCCCAGTTCGATCAATTCCAATTGCTCCAAAATCCCGTTGATGTTCGTGGGCTTCGGTGAAGGATTTTTTAAAGGCGGTCTGTAAAGACTGACCATCGGTGACTCGGATCACAATTTTAGCCGCCAAACACTCATCGAGAATATCTTCCCCAATGCCCGTACAACTGACTCCAGCTTGATCTGTAGCATAATTTCCGGCTGGTGTGGCGGAGTCACTCACCCGGCCAATGCGCTCAAATCCCTTACCCCCGGTGGATGTCCCGGCGACTAATTGACCCTTTTGATCTAAGGCCACAACCCCGATGGTTCCGGTGCCTGCGGGTTCAGAAACCACATTCGCCATGCTGCGTCTAAAATTGTCCTTACGGTCTTCGAGCCATTCCTGTAAACGTTGGTCGGTGAGGGGATTATATGGGGGTAATTGCAGTTCCCGGGCTAATTCGGCGGCCCCATAATCGGATAAAACGTGATCGGAGGCGTCTTGTAAAACCACAGCTAAATCTATAGGATTTTTCACCCGTGAAACGTTAATCACTCCACTAAAACGCTGTAAAGTTCCATCCATTAAGGCGGCACTCATGCGGATTTGGCCATCGGATTGCAGTACCGAACCTGTACCCGCATTAAACCGAGGATCGTTTTCTAGGAGTTGACAGCCAAGCACTACGGCTTCTTTAGCGCTCGCTCCCCGGAGGAGTAGGGGGTAAACTTGATCAATGACTCGATAAAGGGATTTGCGTACAGTTTCTAATCCTCCTTTGCTTTGGAGAGAACTACCAGCACCGCCATGAATAATTAGTTTGGGTTGAACGGCCATGAATGTATTGATAAGGGATAATTTTTAAGCAGAACGGCGACGACGACAACGTTCGGAACAATATTTGACTTCTTCCCAACAGTCGGCCCATTTTTTTCGCCAGGTGAAGGGGCGATCGCAAACGGGACAAGTCTTCGTCGGTAAGTCGGACTTAGATCGCTGGCGTGCCATGCTAAGTTATTGAAGTCGCTTTAATCAGGGATGATTATATCATTTCCATGTCACAGACCTTACCCTATACCCCCTTAACGCCGATTCGGATTGTGTTAGTGGAACCCGCAGGGCCTTTAAATGTGGGTTCTGTTGCCCGGGTGATGAAAAATATGGGGCTTGGGCAGTTGGTGTTAGTTAATCCTCAATGCGATCCCCTGGGGGATGAAGCGAAACGAATGGCGGTTCATGCTGGGGATATTTTAGCAGGGGCGATCACGGTTTCCTCGTTACCAGAGGCTTTAATTGGATGTCAACGGGCGATCGCCACTACCGCCAGATCCCGATCAGGTGCTTTACCTACGGATTTAGAAGATCCCAGAACGGTTTTACCTTGGTTATTAAACTGTCCCTCTGCTTTGATTTTTGGGCCAGAAGATCGGGGTTTAAATAATGATGAATTGAGTTATGCTCAAAGGTTTCTCCGAATTCGGTCTAGTTCTGTTTATCCGTCTTTAAATTTGGCTCAGTCGGTGGGGGTGTGTTGTTATGAATTACGATATTGTGTGTTAGAACCTCAAGAGAGGGTAAGCAACTCTATAGAAATTCCTCCGGCTTCTACGGTTCCCTTGGAGGTGTTAGAGGGTTATTATCAACAGTTGGAAGCAATTTTACTCAAGATTGGATATGTCTATCCCCATACCGCCAGTAGTCGAATGAAAAAGTTTCGGCGTCTGTATAATCGAGCTAATTTAACCTCTGAAGAAGTGGCGATGTTACGCGGTATCCTGAGTCAAGTAGAATGGGCATTATCAGTAATCAGTCATCAGTAATCAGTTATCAGTTCAGAAGTGAACAGTCAAGAAGTGATCAGTCGTGGGGGCTGAGTCTCCTTGTCGTTACCAGTAATCAGTAATGAGTTTAGAAGTGAACCAATTTACCCTTAACTCCTAACTGTTAACTCTTACACTGATAACTGTTAACTGGTGACTGATGACTGATGACTGATGACTGATAACTGAAAAGTAAAATTCTAGTTAGGTGTTTAGGTGTGGCTCAACGATCTCCTCGTCAGTCGTTATTCTCGATCTTTTCCTTTAATAAGTCTGGCTCTAACTCCTCTGAGCCAAAATCTCGCAATGGAAAAGCGTCTCAACCGCAACCGAGGCGTCGATCTCGTCATGATCCGGTAAAAACGGCTCCCCGTCGCTCTCCGTCAACAGAACCACGACAGAATAATGATTTAGGCCGTTCGGAGTCTTTTGAGCCTCTACTTTCTCAACTGCGACAAAAACCCGTTCCGCCTAAATCTCGTAAACGCCGCCCGACCCCAGGTAAACGCCCCCCTAATGCGGCTACTGGTGCTTCTGTTTTGCCCTTTCGTAAGCCTGCTGATCCTTCTCCCCGTCGCAGACCGGAGGGGGACATGATTCCGGCTCCGACCTCTCCCCTCGCCCCTAGGGATAAATTAGTAAAACGGGTGAGAAAAAAACGTCGAGTCTCTCCGATAATTTATGTCGCCCGCTTGGTGATTTTAGGACTGGGAATTGGTGTGATTTCGGGGACGATTCTTTCGGTTTTAAATGCTTTGGGTCGTTCTAGTGCCGCCGCCGATCAAACTGTAAATTTAAGCCTGGAACAACAACAAAATTCTACGTCTTCTAATGCTTTAGTTTCATCCCTACAATTAACTCAAGAATCTTCGGATTTAAAAACAGCAATTCTGGGTTTAGCGAAGGATTTACCTAAGTTAAAACCTGGGGTGTTTTTAGTGGATTTAGATACGGGAAATTATGTGGATATTCAAGGGCAAGAAGCAGTTCCGGCTGCAAGTACCATTAAACTTCCTATTTTAGTCTCATTTTTCCAAGCGGTTGATGAGGGCAGGATACGTTTAGATGAAGTCTTAACCATGGAAGAAAAACACGTTGCTAAGGGGTCTGGAGAACTGCAAGATAAACCAGTCGGGAGTAAATTTACAGCCCTAGAAACAGCAGATTTAATGATTACAAATAGTGATAATACCGCTACAAATATGTTAATTGATCGCTTGGGTGGGATTGAATCCTTGAATCAACAGTTTGCTTCTTGGCAATTAAAACAAACTCAAATGCAAAATATTCTTCCTGATTTGGAAGGAACAAATAAAACCAGTGCTAGGGATTTAGTTAATTTAATGGCGGACATCAATCGAGGAAAGTTAGTTTCTTTGAAATCCCGCGATTTTATGTTAAGAATTATGCAGCAAACTCGCAATCGTTCTTTGTTACCTCGTGGTTTAGGAGATGGGGCGTTTATTGCTCATAAAACGGGAAATATTGACTCGGTTTCTGGGGATGTTGGTTTAATTGATATGCCTAATGGTAAACGCTATTTAGT
>B570J29627_1000134_pt1 | contig 8695 bp, 6 predicted proteins | sample LakMenEpi13Sep09_FD_29627 | JGI IMG/M metagenome (IMG submission 29627)
GGAGCATCAAAAAAATTAGCATATAGTTTCTCAGCCTTATCCACATCCTTATCTAAATCTCCTTGATAAAGAAAGGGAGACATCAATTGATTATAACTATTTTGAAGACCATTTAATAAGGGTTGAGGTAAATTGAAAACATCTTTATACATTGCCTCAATAGAATTACTATCTTTAACGGCTCCTAAATAACGATATGGGGATAAATAGGCGTTAACTAATCCTCTACGAATAGATTCAGATTGGGCTAATAATTCTTGTTTTTGCGGTTCGGTTTGGGGAATATTTTCTAACTTTTGAAAGGCTAAAACTTGAGGTTGACGCAGAAAACTAATTAATAATACAGTCCAAAGGGTTACAACTCCTAATGAGATTTGGACGGTGCGAGTCCGACCATATTGGGCTGAAAATTTGCNTAAAATTCGTTGTCCTGANTGAACATAAAGNGCAACTAAAGCCGAAGGCATTCCTAAAAATAATGTTGCTGTTCCGGCGCAAAGAATCGTCATCACAGCAAAACCTAACAAGAAATTATGAGTTAAATCCCACCACAAATATTCTAACCACTGAAATGAAAAAAACTGTCTTAACAGAACAACAGCAGCCGGAACTGCATAATATAGCAGAATAATTCCTAAATAAAATCCGACCAATAACATCAGGCTATGGATAGCTAATTGTATTCCCGATAAAATTCGAGATGTTTTATGCTGTTTTTCTCCTAAATATCCCCAGACTAATTCTANAAAAAAGGCAGTAATACAAATTAAAATAGTGNTTAATACGAAACGACTAGCNNGGGTCATTTCCCGCAGAATAAATAATCTTACCAGACAGAATAAAAATAGCGGTGCTTCTACACCATAAAATAACCGGATTAACTCTACAGGTCTTTGACGAAAATTCCTATTTGCAATAATCACGCAAACGGTGGGAATTGCAATTAAAGCCAGGATGGTTAGAGTAAATTCTAGTTCGATTTCTCCAGNAAAGGTCGCTAAGACCAGAAAAATTGCTAGAAAAGGTAAAATCCAAATATAAACAACGGTGAGGAACGTGATATTCCACAACCAAAAAATTAATCCGAACAGGGCATGAACGGTTTTAGTTATATTCATATTACCCGATTAGGCTATGTATCAAGGTAGAAGATTCAACCGAAAACTATCGCAGCCACTCTATCATCAAGTATAGCAGGAGGCAATAGGGAATAGGCAATCTCGCTATAGGTAAATACTTACTATGAGCAGCTTTTAGCTTTCAAGAATGTCCTAATAGATGCGGCAACTGCTATATAACTCTCTACAATTGAGCTATCACCGATTACTGAATTGTAAAAACAGAAATTATAAAAAAAGCTCAGGTATGATTACCTAAGCTTTCCTTATTTAGATGAAATCGAGGATATCCTGGGAATCAGTCCTAATCCAAGGGGTCAAAAAGCCATTTAATAGCGACCACGACCACCGCCACCGCCACCGCCACCATAGCCACCGCGACTGCCACCGCCACGATTGCCACCGCCACTTCCTCGGTCTTCTTTAGGTTTGGCTTTGTTAACTTTCAAATCTCGACCCATCCATTCNGCTCCATCTAGTGCTTCAATAGCTGCTGTTTCTTCTGTGTCATTTTCCATTTCCACAAAAGCAAAGCCACGTACTCGACCTGTTTCACGATCTGTCGGGAGTTGAACCCGCTTAACATTACCGTACTCTTNAAAGACCCCTCTTAGATCTTNTTCATTAACTTCATAAGAAAGATTGCCGACATAAATAGACATAGGGTATCTCCAAAATNAAAATAGTGCGGAGGTTAGAATTTCGGAGAGAAGCCTGTCCAAACCAAACGGGAAATGCCCATCAAGACTACAAACAAAAGCTACAACCGAATTTTACTCTCATTAATCACTCTAGTATAACCTATTTTTAACTAAATTGACAATTCTGAAACAATTAGCAAAATTTGGGCTTGAGTGAGGAACCTTTTAATCTAGGGATTCAGCCCTATCTAGCAACCTCAACTAATCTTAAATCAAAAAGCCTAGATATTACGACCTAACCAATAAAAAAGCTCAGGTATCGCGTATCGCGACCTAAGCCTTTTTATTGAGATGAAATCAAGGAGACCCTCAAAGTCAATACTAATCGAAGGGGTTAAAAAGCCATTTAATAGCGACCACGACCACCGCCACCGCCACCGCCACCACCGCGACCACCGCCACCGCCACCACCATAGGCGGAACGACCACCAACACCTGGTCCTCGGTCTTCTTTAGGTTTGGCTTTGTTCACTTTCATGGTTCGACCCATCCATTCCGCTCCATCAAGCTCTTCAATGGCTTTGTCTTCTTGCGTTTCAGTTTCCATTTCCACAAAAGCAAAGCCTCTGACTTTTCCTGTTTCACGGTCTTTAGGAAGTTGAACCCGTTTAACCTCACCGTACTCTTTAAAGACATTTTTTAGATCGTCTTCACTAACGTCATAAGAAAGATTACCGACATAAATAGACATAGGGTATCTCCAAAATCAAAATAGTGCGGAGGTTGGAATTTCGGAGAGAAGCCTGTCCAAACCAAACGGGAAATGCCCATCAAGACTACAAACAAAAGCTACAACCGAATTTTACTCTCACTGATTACTTTAGCACAACCTGTTGAAAAACAGGCACTTACACTCCTGCAACAATCCTGGGGATTCGTCTGGGAATTTTTTCTCCACTGAGGACTACTTTTAGTACAAATATAAGCATTCATTCTGCTATCCTTGTCCTTGCCGCAAGCTCCTCAAGCGTAAATTTTTTCCCAGTCCGGGAGTGGGTTTTAATGTCTTGCACTGACAACTTTCACTCTAAAAAATTACAGGGCAGAAGAGAAGTCAAATTTTAGTAGCTTCGTGAGCTATTTCTGTTATTTCCCCAGCCACGACCAGAATGATCAGAAGGCTTGCGATCTTCTCTAGGTCTGGCTTTATTCACCTTCAGGACTCGACCCATCCATTCTGCTGAATCGAGTTCACCAATTGCTTTGGTTTCTTCGTCATCCGTTGCCATTTTGATGAAGCCAAAACCCCGTTTTCTTTGGGTTTCCCGGTCAATGGGAATTTGAACATCTGTAACGGAACCATATTCACCAAACACTTGAGTGAGGTCGGTTTCTGTTACGTCGTAAGACAGATTGCCTACATAAATCGTCATTAATTACCTTTTCAGTCAAAAATCAAGGGGTGTGCGGAGATTGGAATTCGGAGGCAAGCGGGTAGAACTTACACTAAAGAGCGAAAACATTCCTGATGCCGTAGCAAACTAGGCTACCGATATCTAATCCTTATTAGAATCATAACATTCTTTTTGGGAAATGCTGTATCTATCTTTTGGTAGACTTAATTTTCATGACTTGATTGTGCTTAAACTGAATCCTATCTAGGCTCCGATCCGATTGTTACATATTGTGAACTACCTACACTGACCTGATGGTACAGTGTAGGCTTCCCAATTCAATGGGGACTGCCTCGGACTTCATGGATTTTTTACGTCCCGAAGATTTTGGTCTTACATCCCCTCCAAGGGCAGAGAATCTCGTTTTAAACCAACTTTTTACTTTTTTCACCCCGGCTTAAAAGCACGGGGCGTGATTATTTCTACACAACTTCAGTTAAAATTTTCGACTTTCAAACCCAACCCGGGGACAATTCATTTCTAATTCCCAAAAGTCAGTCAATCCCATCTTAATTGTTTGGAATGGGACAGGTCGCATAAACGGAATCGGATCGTAATCGGGGTTATCGGGTTCATCGGGGGCAGTTGTTCTAGGGGGGGCGGAATTAGTCGGGGGACGACGGGATTCTTGGGGTTCGTCGGTAGTCGAGGCAGAAGNGCTGGCGCGACGTGAGCCCAAGGGAACCACTTTGTTTTGAGTCGGGGTGGCGGGATCGAAAGTTTGGGTGGGTCTGGAAAGATCCATTTGTGCCGGATAAATCCGTTGGGCAGTCAGTTCTGCCCGCTTTTCCTTAAATCCTTCCTGTCGTTCAATGGTATTCATTCCCAAACGACCTTCGATAATAATTTGATCTCCTTGATGATATTTTTCGTGAACTTCCTGCGCGAAATTTCCCCATGCGATTACTTTTAAAGTGGCGGGCGGATCGACATCCCGTAGTCCGGGAAACTGAACCAACATTTCAGTAAGGGCAATTTGATTATCGGGGGTATAACGAAGTTGCGGATCTTGAATGATCTCCGCCATTAGAATAATACTGTTCATTTTTTGATCAATAAATTTGTTTGCCGTGGGAGTGTTCTCCCTCACTATTCATGAAACTCTCCCCAAGAGTTGAGTTTTTTCAATCATGACATTTTTATTGGAAAATTTAAACGGTTTTTGATTAATTTTTTACCCTAAATATCTTCGCGGTGATCCATCCCTTGGGATTGATTCACAAAATCATGAACTAAATTGCGGTATTCTCGCAGGGTCGTATCAACCCAATCTCGATCAACACTATTGGCAAAAATATGAACCTGCGGCTCTCCCGCATCGGGTAAAACCAGAACCCAGTTATCATCTTGGTAGTTAATTAATTTGACTCCATCAATTAATTCTAGGTTGTCGGGGGAATGGGTTTCGACTAAATGCCGCATTAATGCTCCTTTAATTGTCCAAGGACAACGCACGGTATAGCGACGATGGACGACATGGGGTAAATCCGCCCGTACTTGGGTTAGTGAGCGCTCTTGGCTGGTTAACAGTTCAATAATTTTAGCAATGGAAAACATCGCATCAAACCCGGGATGCAGTTGGGGAAAGATAAATCCCATATCGCCACTGCCACCTAAAACTACGTTAGGATTGCGGTGACAAGCTTCCATTAAGGCCGTTGGGTTTGCCTTGGTACGGATGACTTTAGCATCGTAACGACGGGCAATTTGTTCGACGGCCGAAGATGTATGCACCGGAACTACGATGGTACTGCGGGGATGGGAAGTTAAGACCATATTCACCATCAAAGAGGTTAAAAATTCCCCTCGAATGGGACTTCCGGTTTCATCTACTAACATAAATTGTTCCCCATTGGCATAAACCTGGGCTCCAAAATTAGCCCGTAGCGCTTCTACAACTCGTCCTAATTGATCGAGTAAATTTTCTCGTTCAGGAACCGATAAAGCGGTATGATTTAAACTAGCATTTAAAACCACCGCATCACAGCCAAATTTAGCTAAAAGTTGGGGTAAAATTGCCCCAGAAACCGCATAAACATAGTCAATAACTACCTTGGCGTTACTGTAGCGTAAAATTTCACTATTGATATGTTTACTAAAACTGGCACTATAAATATCTAATAAATCAACCGTATAACTGACGTTACCAATTTCAGGAATTTGCGCCCGTCTCAAATCTTCCTTGAAATAAGCCCCTTCAATTTTTTTCTCCTTGGCTTTGGTAATACTAATTCCTTTATTATCCAAAAATTCAATTAATAAATAGTCTGCCCGTTCTGGGGAGAGGCGAACGTGAATTCCCCCCGCTACATTTAAAGTAGGAATAGCCGTGCGAGTGATGGGAATGGCGGTGGCATCTAAGTTAATAATATTCACCCCAACGGACATTAAACCTGCCACTAAAGAACGAGTCACCATCCGAGAAATCGGCCGTTGATCCCGGGAAACTGCTACCAAAGAACCGGGTTTTAAAGTTGACCCAAAAGCCGCCCCCAATTTAACCGCAAATTCCGGGGTAATATCAATATTTGCTAATCCTTGCACCCCCCTTTGACCGAATAAATTGCGTTGGGCCGTATTCCCCCAAATTAAATTAATATTCAGGGTAGCCCCGGATTCGATTTTTTTACTTGGCCAGACCCGCACCCCCGGACTAATTTGGGCTTCTTCCCCGACACTGGATAAGGAGCCCACCACCGCCCCTTCGAGGACATGGGCACGACGTCCCACCCGCGCACCCCGGGCAATTACACAGGCCCGTAAATGGGCATCATCCCCAATAATCGCCCCATTCCAAATAATTGGCCGTTTGATATTGGCATCGGCCCCGATGGTGATATTATCGCCAATCACGCTTCCGGCTTCAATTTGTGCCCTCGCCCCAATGCGACAATTCCGACCAATCAAAACCGGGGTTTCGATCACGGCGGTTTCATCAATAAAGGTATTTTCTCCAATCCACAGACCCGGAGAAGGTTCGGGGTAGGCAATTTTCAGTTTCACTTTCCCCATTAAGGCATCATAATGGGCTTCTCTATAGATGTCTAAATGACCAATATCACACCAATAATTATTAGCAATAAACCCATACATGGGTATCCCTTTTTCTAGGAGTAAGGGAAATAAATCTTGGGAAAAATCACATTCTTGATCAAAGGGAAGATACTCTAAAACTTCTGGTTCTAAAATATAGGTTCCGGTATTCACCGTATCGGAGAAAACTTCACTGGCGGCGGGTTTTTCTAAAAAGCGATTAATTCGATGATTTTCGTCGGTAATGACCACACCAAACTCAATGGGGTTGGGCATTCGGGTTAGAATCAAGGTGGCTTTGGATTGTTTCTGCTGATGAAATTCTATGGCGGCAGTTAAATCAAAATCCGTAACACTATCTCCACTAATTACTAAAAAGGTTTTATCTAAAAGTTCGGCAATATTTTTGACACAACCTGCGGTTCCCAGGGGTTGATCTTCTTCCACCGCATAAGTGATTTGTACCCCTAAATGACTGCCATCATGAAAATATTCTCGCATCACATCGGGAAGATAATGCAATGTGGCGATCACTTCTGTAATATTATGTTGTTTGAGGAGATTGATAATATGTTCAGCAATCGGACGATTGAGTATGGGTACCATCGGTTTAGGCAGATCGCAGGTTAACGGTCTTAGTCGTGTTCCTGATCCACCGGCCATTAGCACTGCTCGCATATATCCTCCTGATTGATTTAGCTTGATTTGGTGATCCGGTGTTTTTCGGATTTGATCACAGCTAGGTTTATAATTAAAAACCTTCTCAATATATAGAATAGCAAATTTCCTATGGAATTGCTTCCCTTTTAACCTATGTCAACCCCAATCACCATTCTCTAAGATTAACTGCTAGAATAGACCTATGTTTACTGTGTCTATCATCCTTTAGGTATAAAATCTTTCAGATATGAATTCCCTAATTACCCTAGTATTAGTCGTTATTTATGCAGGTGGAATCTGGAAATTTTGGACGGGGTTTGAAAATACCAACTTCAACCGCAGTTTCCAAAACCGTCTGATCTTCTCCCTGTTATGGCCAGTTTTATTTGTATTTAATCCTTCCTATCGGAAAAACTTTAAAAAAGCATTGAAAGGCTCAAAATAGACTGATATAGCAATTCGCGCCGATGTCATAATCTTTGATTGTGGCGGTTTGGTCTCCAAACCTAGGGGTTTTTTTCACAAATCTTACAATGAATGGCTAAATCTTCTAATTCATCGGGTTTTTTCAATTTGTCTGTGAGTTCCGACCCTTTAGAAAGGGCGATCGCTTCGATTGCCAATCGTTTTAATCAAGAATATCAAGGGGGATCTTTTGATTTACCTCCAGAGGTTGAAACGATGGCAATTTTTCGCGATCGCATAGCTGGAACTTTATCAGAAAAAATCACTTCTCCCTTTTGGGAAATTGCCAAACCGCANAAAAATCAGCACTGTTTAGATATTGGTTGTGGGGTCAGTTTTCTAATTTATCCTTGGCGAGATTGGGGAGCTTTATTTTATGGTCAAGAAATTAGTACGGTGGCAAAAGACGCCCTGAATATTCGAGGGCCACAATTAAATTCTAAACTGTTTAAAGGAGTAACTTTAGCCCCCGGTCATNAATTNCAATATGAGGCAAATCAGTTTGATTTAGCGATCGCCACCGGATGGAGTTGTTACTATCCAATCAGTTATTGGAAATTGGTTTTAAAAGAAGTCAAGCGGGTAGTTAAACCCGGGGGAGATTTTGTTTTTGATGTTCTGATTCCCGATGCTGAATTAGCCGAAGATTGGGCAATATTAGAAACCTATTTAGGCACAGAAGTTTTCTTGGAAACCCTAGAAAATTGGGAAACGATCATTAAAGAAACGGGGGCTAAAATTTTAAAACGCCAGCCCGGAACTTTGTTTCAACTCTATAAAATCCGCTTTTAAACGGAATCATGATCATTGACGTATTGTTAATTGGTGCTTTAGGATTTCTGGGGAGTTTTGGTCACTGTTTGGGAATGTGCGGCCCCTTAACCGTTGCTTTTTCTGTTTCCGATGAATCCCTCTCCCCTGGCAAAATTCCCTGGCAATTTCACCTATTATTAAATTTCGGCCGGATTCTTAGTTATGCCTTAATTGGGGCGATGATTGGCGGGTTGGGTTCGGTTTTAATTGCTGGGGGACAAATGGCAGGAATTGGCAGTATTTTTCGCCAAGGGATGGCGATTTTTACTGGAATTCTATTGATTATTTTAGGATTAGCTCAAATTAATCCTACCGTCTTTCGTCGTTTCCCGATTATCCATCCCTTATCCCCGAAAAATTTACATAATTACCTAAGTAAAATCATGGTAAATGTATCTTTACAAAATCATGTTTTTACTCCAATTTTATTGGGATTAATTTGGGGTTTAATTCCCTGTGGTTTTCTCTACACAGCCCAAATTAAAGCCGCAGAAACAGGAAATTTAGGGTT